>Ga0208357_1000049_pt1 | contig 86453 bp, 78 predicted proteins | sample NGESurdeep092012_6_FD_184487 | JGI IMG/M metagenome (GOLD analysis project Ga0208357, IMG submission 184487) | Arctic peat soil microbial communities from Barrow, Alaska - NGEE Surface sample F52-2 deep-092012 (SPAdes) | ecosystem: Environmental > Terrestrial > Soil > Wetlands > Peat ...
ACGACGATTGCGCTCGTCACGACGAGTTCGCAGCTTGCCCGAACGATCCCAACGACGCAACGTGTCGGCGCTGACACCGATCGCCTTGGCGGCCTCTCCTAGAGACAAATCCTTCCGCATCTGCATAAGCATTGCATAGGCACCCACATCGGCCCAGACGGCTCGTGCTACCCGGTGCTTGAGTCGGGTAGGTGCCGTCCGACATGCCCGACGTAGATGCCGTGCGGTAGGACCCGCCAAGGAACCCCAAGTCGCACTCGGGCGCGCGATCTGCCTGCGCCGCGAAGAGCTCGACATGTCCCAGCAGACCCTCGGACTGGAGCTCGGCAAGGATCAGGGCTGGATCAGCCACATCGAGAACGGACGCAGCAACCTCGCCTACGGTACGGTCGACCAGATCGCCCGAGCACTCGGCTGGCGCCTCTCCCAGCTCGTCGCGCTCGCCGAGTCGATCGAGACAGCCAACCGCAAGCCCCTGAACCAGCCCCTGCCAAATGGCAGCTGACGCGCTTGTGGGGAAGCCTGTGACTGTTGCGAGTGCGTGGCTGAGTAGTAGTTGGCCGTAGATGCCGACGGTCGCGCTGAACGAGGTGGCAGACAGGATCGACGATCTACGAGCAGTCCTCGGCACCGACCGCGTAGCCGACGTGATCCGTCGGCGCCACTTCGATCATCTTCGCAAGGCCCTCTCCGCATCGCTCGAGTTCGGAGTGCTTGGGGACGCTGAACAAGAATTCAAAGATCTGATTGCGCAGGCGCGCGCGAGCATCGACGAGAAGCGCAGCCAGCTGCACCGCAAGGCGCTCAAGGAGTACGACGAGCTCCACGAGAGCGTTCTCCGGAACAGCGGGGTATGGGGCGTGGCCCAGCACAACAACACGCCCTGGGTAGGCTCGGTCGCCGAGCTGAGGGACTTCGCGAGCGCGGTGCTCTACCAGCCGGAGGTCCACCGGCCCACCCAGATCGGGCTGGTGTTGCCGGCGATCGAAGCGGTCTACAAACAGAAATGCCCTGACGGCGCTCCGCTGCTGCGCCCACTCTGGTGGCTGCACATCGTCGTGCTCGGCGGATCGCTGAAGCTCCGCGGACAGCCGGGCTGCGAGCCGCACGCCACCGGGCTCGCTACCACCGCGATCCGCGACACGCTGCTCGGGTTCCCGGACGACCCTCTCGCTGCAGCGTCCTGGCGCCTACAGCGCAAGCTGATCCCGCTGAGCGCCCGGACCGTCGGCGTCGCCGCCCCGCTCGAGGATCTATCCAAGCTGGCACGCCAGCGGCTGACGGCGGAGGACAGAATCCGCTACCGGATGGACCCCCACCTGGTTCCTGATGCACTTCGTCCGCATCAGCGTCATCGACTACCTTGCCCGGATCAACCCGTGGACTGTCGAGCGCCTTGACGAGGAGACCGAGAAGGTAACGAAGTCGCTGCGCATGATCACCGTCCCTGATCGCGAGTGGATCGGTCCGGCAGGTGATCCTTGGCTCGGCTCGTGGGAGAAGGGCGACACGTTGCTCGAGTGCGCCCTCGCGACGCTGCTCGACGACCCCTCGGGCGATGATCTGCTTGCTGACCCGGAGCTCCAGGCGGTGATCCGTGAGGCGGCACAGAGCCCCCACGAGCTACTGAGACGGTCAGCGGTGCCGCTCGTAGAGCGCCTCGGCCTTGCCTGAGCCTCATACCGCAGGGAGCCGACGCTGCCCTCGAAAGGAGCCTCCACTTTGTGTCTCGTGGCGAACCCTCAAGTACTCTTTTGCCTGGACTGGCGCGAGTAGTGGCGCGAGCACCGAGAATCTGGCTCAACCATGCGGAAGTGCGCTGGTCTTGAAAATCTGATCGTAGGTGCGCGCTGAGGAGGTAGCCGACGGCTGTCCCCACGAGCCCGTGATCGGTCCCGACGAGCAAAGCTCTCGCGTCCGACGATCGCCGCGCCCCGTCCTAAGAGCACGGTCATGGCGCGGGCTGACGTTTGCCGGCGCCTGGTTGTTTGGAGAGTTAGGGCTTGGATTCGGGGGTGCGACCTTTGATTCGTAGGGTGAGTTCATAGCGCTTTGTGCAAGGCGCCTTATCTCTTCTCGCACGAGTGCTTCTTGGTGGCGAAGCCGCAAGGGCCGTGCGTTGGAAATGGCCGTGCTGGGGCGGCGGTTATCGCCTCGATCACCTCCTCGCCTCAGCATCGCAGGCTTTCGCGAGTGGGCACCAACCGTCGAGCTACACGCCTGATAGGGAGGCAAGAGGGGCGTAGAGTGCGCGATCAATGCCTCGGCGACGAGCGCGCGCTCTTAGGGGGAGGTGTGAAGCTCTGGGGCCGCTTGTCGTGGGGGGAGGAGCGCATGGGCTTTCAGTTGGCTGTTGCCGTTCACGGCGCCGGCTCCCGCTTGCGGATCAGCTCACGGCCCTGCTCGTAGTCCGTGTCGCAGTCATTGGTGAGTACGCCCACGGCGGCTCCGTCGCGTGAATACCAGACGGTGAACCCCCCGGCCGGGTGCTCGACCATGCGCGCCAGGTCATAGCCGTCTCCCCAAGCCGCGTGCTTGAGGGTGTGGATGCCAATTGTGGACCAGAAACCCGGCACGCTTTCCCAGCGAGCGTCCTCTCCGGTGAGTACGCGTCCGGCGATCTCGCCGTGCCCAAGGGCATCGCCCCAGTGCTCGACCCGCAGATGGCGAGCAGCGCTGACATTCTCCGCACAGGCGATATCGCCAATCGCAAACACCCTTCCGACGCATGAGGCGCCCATCTGCGAGTTCACCGGGATCGCGCCGTCGTTCACTCGCAGACCCGCCCGCTCCGCCAGCTCTACGCGCGGGCGCACCCCCATGCCGAGCACCACGCACGCACCGTCCAGGCGCGACCCGTCCTCTAGCTCGACGACCCGTCCATCATGGACCGCGCGTACCGTGGCGTTTGCGATCAGTCGCACATCAAGATCCTCGAGCCAGCCGGCAATGTACCGGGCAGCCTCGTGCCCGAGGCGCTCTGCCTGGGGTAGTGGCTCCTGACCGATCAGCGTGACCTTTGCACCGAGCATCGCCAGCGATGCCGCTATCTCACAACCGATGAAGCCCGTGCCGAGCACGAGCACGGACACGCCGGCGCGGATCTGCTTGGCGAGACGGACGCTATCCGCAAGGGTGCGCATCGTCATTACCGCCGCGTGGTCCATCCCGGGGAGATCTGGGCGCAACGGCTCAGAGCCAGTTGCAAGCACGATCGCATCAGACTCCAGGACGCCTCCCTCGACGGTGACGGTTCCCGCCGCCGGCTCGATCGCACTCACTCTCGCTCCAAGCCGTAGTTGAACGTCGTGATCGGCAAACCAACGCTCCCGCTCGATTGGGAGCTCAGCCGCGTCGAGCTGCCCGCGCAGGAAATCCTTCGTCAGCGGGGGACGCTGATAGGGGAGCAACGGCTCCTCCCCGAGCAGGGTGACGCTGCCGCGACCCCCGTGCTCGCGGTAGGCGCGAGCCGTCGCCAGGCCGGCCGGGCCGGCGCCGACGATCACGATCCGCTCAGCGACCGTCGCCGTCGACGCGGTCAAGGCGATAGCCGGCGTCGTGGGTCAGCACGCGTCATCGAAGGTGAGACTCAATACATGCGCCACACGTCCTGAGTGCCCTCTCGTTATTGCTCTGAAACACGTGTGCTTGATCTAGCCGGCCGGTGCGGGGGAGAGGGGTGGCGTCCCCGGCGAATCCTCGACGGTGAGGGGCTTTGCGATGTTCTCAAGGCTTTCGCGCTCGGCTTTCACGCCGAAGATGAGCTCCGCGAGGCCGCCGAGGATCATCATCACCGCACCAAGTGTGAGGGCGAGGAACACCTGCTCGTAGCTTTCGGTGTTGATCATGCGGCTGAACACCTGCGGGCCGATGATCCCGCCGATCCCGGTGCCGATCGCGTAGAAGACCGCGATGCACAGCGCGCGTGTCTCCAGGGGAAATATCTCTGAGACCGTGAGGTAGGCGGCGCTGGCGCCCGCGGAGGCGAAGAAGAAGACCACGCAACAACACGCCGTGAATGTGGTGGCGTTGAGATGGTGGCCTCTGAACAGCAGGCCCGTGACGATCAGCAGAGCGCCGGAGAGCAGGTAGGTGCCGGCGATCATCGGCTTACGTCCCACGGTGTCGAACAAAGGGCTCAGCAGTAGTGCGCCGGCGAAGTTACCCGCGGCGAACACGGCCAGGTAGTAGGGAGTGTTGCCCGAGGGCGTGTGAAAGTAAAGACTCAGCAGGTTGCCGAATCCGAACAGGATCGAGTTGTAGAGAAACGCCTGCCCGATGAACAGGGACAACCCCAGGATCGAGCGGCGCGGATACAGCGTGACGACCGAGCGGATGATCAGGGGAAGCGGGATCGTCTTGCGCTGGCGCACCGTCATGGGCTTGCCCTCGGGCTCGGGCAGCTCCTGGCCGGTCGACTCGCTCACCTGCCGCTCGCTGTCGGCGGTGATCTTCTCGGCCTCGCGCTCGCGACCGTGGATGAACAGCCAACGCGGGCTCTCGGGCACGTTGCGGCGCACGAGCAGTACCGCCAGGCCGATGACGGCGCCGAGCACGAACGACAGCCGCCAGCCGACGTTTACGGGAAAGAGCGCAGTGTTCAACAGGACGACCGCCAGCAGTGACCCGCCGATGCCTCCCAGCCAGTAGCTCCCGTTGATCGACACGTCCACCCGTCCACGGTGCTTGGCGGGGATCAGCTCGTCGATTGCGGAGTTGATCGCGCTGTACTCACCGCCGATGCCCATGCCGGTGAGGAACCTACACGCGAAGAACCATCCCGGTGAGAATGACAAGGCCGTCAACACGGTGCCGAGCAGATAGATGGCAAGTGTCACCATGAACAGCTTCTTGCGGCCGAGGCGGTCGGTGAGCTGGCCGAAGACGATCGCTCCCAGACAGGCCCCCGCGACGCGGCCCATCCCGAGACGTCGGCGGGGGTCAGTCCGGTGCCGGCGCCGGGTTCGGAGATGCGGCTGGAGATCGACCCGACGACGTTTACCTCCAACCCGTCGAGGATCCACGCCGTCCCGAGACCAACGATGATCATCCAGTGAAAGCGCGAGAAGGGCAGCCGGTCCAGCCGTGCCGGAATCTCTGTTTCGATCGTTCCTGTCTCGACCCCGTCACTCATGTCCAGCACCCCATTTACCCCGAGTGCTGGGCTCCCAACCTATTCGATCGACCTTCGTCCATCCGAGGGCTGGGCTCTCAAACCCATTCAATCATTGGGAAGACCGCGCCGCATGCGGCGCGGTCCCGGGTCGCACATGTGCGACCCGGCCGGCCGGCACATGTGCCGGCCGGAACAGAGGCATCGCACGCTGGAAGTCTCGCCACTCGCTTCGATGGTGAGTCAGCCGGGTAACGCCAAGGTTGTGCCTGAGCGCCTCCCTGCCAAGCGCACCGACCCCAAGACCCGACAGCGGCGCGAGCGGGCCTGGCCCAAGGGCATCGACCCCAACACCCGACAGCGGCGCGAGCGGGTCCAGCCGAGCGCAACGAGTCCTTCGGATTGACCACGATGCTGCGCGAGCATGTCACTATCGGCAAGCACGAGCTCCTGTTCGATTTCCCCGCGAAGTCCGGGCAGCGGCGGATACAGGAGATCGCCGACGAGGACGCACTGGCCGTTGTCGCGACGCTCAAGCGCAGACGCGACGGCTCCCAGTTGCTCGCCTGCCGCACGGCGAATCGATGGACGGAGGTACATGCGGATGAGGTAAACGCCTACCTCAAGCAGCACACCGGAGGAGCTTTCACCGCCAAGGACTTCCGCACCTGGAACGCAACCGTGCTGGCAGCCGTCGCGCTCGCCGGCGCCGACGATGGCCAGAAGAGCCGCGCAAGCCGGGAGCGCGAGGTAAGCAAAGCGATCAAGACGGTGGCCACCTACCTCGGCAACACCCCGGCGGTCTGCCGGGCCTCCTACGTGGACCCGCGCGTGATCGACCGCTACCACGCGGGAGTCACGATCGCCCAGGCGCTCAAGGCTTCAAAGGGTCCCGATCTCGCCGACGCTCGTGTTCGCAAACGCGTTGAGGTGGCCGTGCTCGATCTCCTGAGCGACGCCGGCCGCACTGACCGAAGGAACTCCAAGAAGGGCAGCTAAGTGTCGGATTTCGCCGATGGTTAGTCTGTTGTGCTGGCCTCAGCAGAGGCCGCCTCGTCAAGTTGCGCTCTACGTCGCAGGGGCAACAGGAACCACAACAGTAGGAATGGGAGCGCGCCAAGGGCCACGGTGATGGCACCCACCGCGGGACCGAAGAGCTTGGTCGCGACCAGCAGCAGGGCGCCGCACATGGCCAGCGCAAGGAAGGCCAGTCCCGCGATCACGATGCGGTTCGACACGAACACGAGATGGCGCTTGTCATCGTGGCGAAACAGAAAGCGATGCTGCGCTGAGGGGGCGATCGTGCATGCCGCGGATAGCGCTGCGAACAGCAGCGTGATGAAGTAGACGGTGCGCTCGAAGCTGCCGATGTGCGCGAAGCCGGTGTTGAAAGGCACGATCAGCAGGAACGCGAACAGCACCTGCACGCCGGTGACGATTACGCGCAGCTCGCCGGTCATCTCCTCGAGGTTGCGATCCAGTCGTTCAAGGCTGGTCTCTTGGCGCTTGGAGCCGACTTTGCGACTCTCGCGATCGGAGTCTTCTATTGGCGGCTGAGGGGCGGGCATGACCTCTCTCTCTATCAGCGATCAGTCGTGGCGTGGGATGCAGCTGATCTTTCCATCGTTCTCGAGGATCGCCCACTGGATATCGGCGACCGAGGCGATCTGGGCTTGACGCGCCTCCTCTTGGATGTCTGCGAGCGTGATGCGCTCCCGCCGCAGGTTGCGCTCTATCGGGCGTCCGTCTTGCACCAGCACGATCGGCTCGCCCTCGGCGATCAGCCGTGCGCGAGGGGAGCGAAAGGAGATCCAGCTCACCGCTACCGATAGGAGCGCGATCGTGGAGATCACGGTCAGCGTGCCCGTCACCGACTGATCGCTCTGCGTGATGCCCTGCTGGACGAGATCGCCGAGCACGACGAGCAGGATGAAGTCGAACGGCTCGAGGTCTGAGAGCTGGCGGCGCCCTACCACGCGGGTCACGAGGAAGATGAAGAAGAAGACGACGGTGGCGCGGATTACGAGGTCCATGAGCTAAGGGAAGATCGTCAGGGATCGGTGGAGTTCAGCCAGGTGTGTGGGGCCGTCGGTGATCGCGACGTTCTCGCGGCGCTTGCCGACGTTCGTCGGGTTGACCTGGAAGTAGATCCAGACCGTCACGCTCTGTCCGGCGGCCAACGCACCGTAGGAGAGGACGACCTTGCCGTTCTGTGATGCCTCGCTGCTTGGTTCGGGCACGATCGAGTTGACGCTCATCGACTCCCACCAGCCACGATCGAAGACGATCTGCAGTTCGTGAATGTTGCGGTGCGCGAGAACTTCGACGCGTACCTGGAAGATCAGCCCGCTTCGTAGGCGTGCGGGCGCGGTGACGCTGAGCTTAGCCGCTTGCGCGTCGACGCTCGTGGTGCTCGGTTTCTGACCGAACACGCCTAGCAGCGCCAACACCGGCAACACGGCGATCAAGCACAACAACAACCTGCGGTAGTGGGGATGGTGCTTCCGCCCGGCCAGATCGCGGCTGCGCTCCAGCACCACGCCTTCGGGAACGTCTGCCATCCCTATCTATTCGTGGGTCGCGACGATGACCCTCCTGGCGCTTCCCCGCATCCACTCGCCTGCCGAGAACGCGCTTGCCGGGGGCATTCGGCGCCGCGGCGCCGATTGAGTCTCGCCTTCGCGGGTAGAAAAGCAGCGAACGCGATCGAAGGAGACCTGAGGTGAGAATCGGCTATTTCCTATCCAGCGAGGAGTTCGGCCCACGCGAGCTCGTCAGGCAGGCTCGCATGGCCGAGCAGGCGGGCTTCGACGGCCTGTGGATCTCTGACCACTTTCATCCCTGGAACGACGAGCAGGGCCACAGCGCCTTCGTGTGGTCCACGATCGGCGCGATCGCCCAGGCGACCTCGCGCATGAAGCTCACCACCGCTGTGACCTGTCCCACCACGCGCATTCATCCCGCGATCATCGCCCACGCAGCGGCCACATCGGCGGTGTTGTTGGAGGGCCGCTTCGCGCTGGGGCTCGGAACCGGCGAGGCGCTCAACGAGCACATCCTCGGCGACCGCTGGCCGGCGGTGGACACGCGCCTCGAGATGCTCGAGGAGGCGGTAGAGGTCATTCGCACCCTGTGGCAGGGCGGTATGCAGAGCCATCGGGGACGCCATTACCAGGTAGAGAACGCACGCATCTACGACCTGCCCGAGCAGCCCCCGCCGATTCTTATCTCGGGCTTCGGTCCCAAGTCCACGAGTCTCGCGGCGCGCATCGGTGACGGCTATTGCACAGTCGGCCCCGACACTGAGGCCGTAGCGTCGTTTCGTAAGAGCGGCGGCGCTGAGAAGTTGGTCGCGGGCGGGATGAAGGCGTGCGTGGCCGAGGATGAGAAGCGAGCCCGCGCGACGGTGTACCGGCTGTGGCCCAACGAGGCGCTCCCCGGTGAGCTCGCGCAGATTCTCCCCACGCCCGCACATTTCGAACAAGCCTCCGAGATGGTCTCCGCCGAGCAGGCCAGCGAAGACGTGCCCTGCGGGCCGGACATCGATCGGCAGCTCGACGCGATCCAAGCGTATGCGGACGCGGGCTTCGACGAGCTCTATATCCAGCAGATCGGCGATGAGCAGGAGCGCTTCTTCGAGCTGTACGCCAGCGAGATCTTGCCTCGCTTCAGCGATAGGCAACCACAGCAAGGAGTGCTCGCGAGCGAGGGAGCACGATCATGAGCCCCAGGACAGGCGGCTCGAACGTCGCGCAACTCTGCAAGCGCACCCGCCGGCTGATCGGAAGCGCTCGCGCGCAAAACGCCAGGGCCAGTCTCAAACGTGAACAGGTGATCAGGGAGTTGCGCTCCGTCGGTCACCGTCCGGCTGAGCCTCGGCGCTCCCGGTGACCGTGGGCGCACTCGGTAGTGCAGCATCGAAGCCGCCGCTCGCGTTGCGCTCTACGATCGCCCCGCTCCAGCCGCGCAGCGGGTGACTCTCCTCTCGCAAAAGCTCCTGGCAGATCCTGCGGGTGAGCACGAAGACGATCACGGGCAGGATCAGGAAGGCGCCCCTGAAGAACCAGATCGCGCCTTCGTAGCCGAAGCCGAACTGAAAGAACAGCCGGTCGGCTGAGCCCGCCGCGAACACGACCAGCACCGCGCTGAGGACCGCCGCGGCGAGCGCCGTGCGCCGCGGGTTATCGCGAGGCCGATCGAGCAGGTCGTGGCGAGCGTAGTCGCGGCTGATCAGGCGTCGGTCGATCCACGGCAGCGCATACAGCAACCCGAAGACCACCGCGGGGAACAGCACGCCGCCGAAGAACGGATTGGGGACGAGCGTGTGCCCGAAGGCGTGGATCTCGAGGTTGGGCATGATTCGCAGCGCCCCGATCAGCCAGCCGAGGTACCAGTCGGGCTGCGCGCCGTTGGTGCCGATGTAGGGGTGGTAGGGCCCCCACAGCCAGATCGGGTTGATCTGGATCAGCCCGCCCATCAGCATGAGCACCGCCGCGACGGCCGCGAACAGCCCGAGCGAGCGCAGTGCGTAGCCGGGCCACATCGGGGTGCCGACGACGTTGTCCTCGCGCCGGCCGGGCCCGCGGAATTGGGAGTGGCGCTGGATCATGATGATCGCTAGATGCACGGCGAGCAGGCCGGCGATCAGGGCGGGGATGATGAACACGTGCGCGATGTAGAGCCTTGACTCGAACGTCGCCCCGCCGGGGAAGCGCCCGCCCCAGAGCGCGAACGCGAGCGGGCCGCCGATCAGCGGCAGTGACATCGCGACGCCCCAGGCGATCGCGAGGCCCATCCCGGAGAGCAGGTCGTCGGGCAGTGAGTAGCCGGCGAACCCCTCGAGGATCGCGAGGATCAACAGCGTCAGGCCGATGATGTAGTTGATGTCCCGGGGCTTGCGAAACGCGCCGGTGAAGATGATCCGCAGCAGGTGCAGCGTGATCGCCGCGACGAATACGAGCGCTGCCCAGTGGTGGGTCTGGCGCATCAAGAGGCCGCCGGAGACTTTGAAGGAGAGGTGCAGCGTCGAGCTGTAGGCGGCCGAGAGACTCTGCCCTTGCAGTGCGGCGTAGCTGCCGTGGTAGACGGTCTGGCTGGTGCTGGGATCGAAGAACAACGCCAGGAACGTGCCGGTGAGGATCAGAATGACGAACGAGTACAGCGCGATCTCACCGAGCAGGAAGCTCCAGTGGTCGGGGAACACGTAGTCCATGAGGAACCGCAGGCCGCGTGCGGCACCGAGGCGCTCATCGATGAAGCTGACCGCATCGACCGCGGCGTCACCGGAGCGCGATGAGCGCTTGCTCACTTGCTGTCTCCCCACCAGGACGGGCCGACGGGCCCGGACATCGGGCCGCCCGCGATGAGCGCCCCGGATGCGTCGATTTGCAGCGGCAGCTGCGGCAGCGCACGGCCGGCGGGACCGAACTCCACAGTGCCGCCGTCGAGCACGTCGAACGTCGAGTAGTGACAGGGGCAGATGAGCGCGGGGCCGCGCGACTGGGTGGTGGGACTAAGCGGTGAGCGAAACAGAGAGATCGCACACGACGCGTGCGTGCAGATCTTCGAGTAGGCGAGGATCCCCTCGGGTGCCCACGAAGCACGGTCGGCCGGTAGCTTCAGGGTGGCGGGGTCGACACGCACGACAACCACTGGCGAGCCGAGGTTGTCCTTCTCCGCACCCTGAGGGAAGGCCGTCACGAAGCTCCCTTCGTTTACGTTCGCGGCCAGGATCGGGTTGCCTTCGTCGTCGACGAGCACCCGTCCCGCGTGCCACGGCGTGTCGCTTAGCTGCTGCTCAATCCCAGGGCCGAGGGCGACCAGGGGTATCACGACCGCGGCGGTCAGCCCGGCGCCCGCGATGCCCGCCGCTCCCCCGATCAGCCTGCGGCGGGTGATCCCGTCCAGGCCCGCGCGGGCCTGCTCGGCTACCTGCTCGACGGCTTCGCGGTCCCCGTACATCGGGCGGTCCTCGACCTTCGTCTCCTGGGGGACGAGGAAGCGTCCGGCGAGGATCAGGGCGCTGGCGAGCAGCGCGAGCCCCACGCCGAGGCACAGCCCGAGCAGCTGCGTGTTTGGGTCAACGATGAACAGGGCGACGAACCCGAGGCCGGTGAGTGCCGTGAGCGCCAGCAGCGCGGGGATGAGGTGCTGCGCCCATTCGGGGGCGCCGGTCTCACGACGCGACGGGTCATCCGCCTCACCGTGCTCTGGTGGATCTCGGCGGCGGCGTAGCGCTCCGATGCGCCACAGTGTGAGCATCAGGATCGCCTGCCACAGGCGGTGCAGGATGCCTCGCTTGTGTGGATCCTCGCTCATGTCAGGTCTCCTCGCTTGGTGGTGGAGCGTGCTTGGGCGCGGGTGCACGCTCTCCGATCAGCCTTGCGATTAGCAGCAGCGCGGCGGCCGCGAGCAGCCATGCGACCATGCCCTCGGGTATCGGGCCGATCCGCCCGATACCCCAGCCGCCGCGGTCATCGGGGGACTGTGTGCTGCGCACGTAACGTGCGATCGAGTCGATGTCCGCTTCGGAGAGCTCCCCGGGACCGAAGCGCGGCATCACGTACGGTCCGATACGGATCGCCTCCGCGATCTGCCTCGGCGTCGCGACGTTCAGCGAGGGCACGACCGCGCCGGTCACGATTCCTCCCGATCCCTGGATCGTGTGACAGCCGGCGCAGTCAAGCGCGAACAGGCTCTGCCCCTTCGACAGCGACCCCCGCTGTGGATGGACGGTGGGGATCGCGGGCCCGCCGAAGGACGCGACGTAGTCGATCAGCGTCTGGATCTTCGCTTGGGAGAACGCCGGGCGCGTGGGCATCGGCTGCGCGCGAGGGGACGGTAGCGGCATCCGCCCCGTCTCCAGATAGAAGTCAGCGGCCAGCGCGCCCACACCGTGCAGGCTCGGCGCCCTGCCGGGGATGCCCTGCGCGTTCATGCCGTGACATGCCGCGCAGGAGGAGAGAAACAGATCATGCCCCTCCGAGACGAGCGACCCGTTTGGCACGGTGGCCGTACCCGCGAGCGTGCTCGCGGCGTGGGTCTGGCCTTCTCCGTGTGCGGCGATGTCGACCAACGACAGGCCGCCGCAAACGACCGCGGCGAGTGCCAGCAGCCCGCGTCTCATGCGCCCACCGTCTCACCGGCCACGATTGCGGACGGGTTGTGTGGCTCCTCGCCGTCCGCGTACAGATACTGGTCCCGGCGCTGCTGGCGTCGCTCTTCGAGGATCATCGATTCCATCGCCACCACGATCGCCAGCGCCGCCATCGCGACTCCTCCCGCGAACAGCATGATCATTCCCGCCGCGTGCTGGTCTGAAAGCGCCGATCTATGGAGCGCCCGGGCGGGAGCGAGATAGAACGGGTAGCGCACATGTTCGTCGAACAAGAACAATGCGGCCGGGATGAACATCACGGTCATCGCGGCCATCAGCCAGCAGAACCTCGCGATCGCGCTCGGCGGACGGGGAACAGGATCCGCCGCCAGGATCGGCAACAGAAAGATGATGCCCGACCAGAAGTAAGCGGCGTGCTCGAAAGCGTGGACGGTCTGATCGCGCAGTGCCACTTCGTAGAGGCCGCTCAGGTGGGTTCCCAACACCACGATCGTAAACAGCACGAACCCGCAAGCCGGGCGCGTCAAGACTCTCACCCACCGCTGGCGCAGGACCGCACCGACCACGTTCCGTCCCGCGGGGGAACACGCGCTCAGCACCAGGCGCATCGGCGCCCCCCACAAAAGCAGCGCCGGTGCTGCCAGGATCAGCAAGAGATGCTGAACGACATGCACCGAGAGCAGCTCATCGGAATAGCGATCGATTCCCGACTCGAGCGCCGTCATCAGCACGAGCAGACCAGCTATGAAGGAAACGGTCCGCCATAGCGGCCAGTGCTTGGGAGAGCGGACGACGCCCCATCCATAGAGCCCCGCCGTGGCGGCGCACACCACGAGCACGGCCGGGTCAAGTTGCCAGCCGCCGAGCATCCGCGCGAGCGTCGGCGTGGCAGTGCTCATCGCGTGCCTCCTCCGCGCAGTGCTCGTGCGCGTGCGCGCTGCTCGCGCACGATGCCTCCGAGCCCGAGCGCGCCGATACCGACGCCGATCAGGATCAGCCACAGCCCGAAGCCCGCGCCTACCAGCGCGAGCGCCACCCCGACCATCAGCGTCCCGGTCGCTACGGAGCTGTCAGTGATCAGCCGCGAGCGCTCGTCGCGGTCACGGTTCCTGTCGGCCGCCCACAGCACGAGCCCGGATGTGATGCACGCCGCCGACGCGACACCAGGGATCACGAACTGAATCACTTTCGGCTCAAACGCGGCCTGCAGCCCGGTCAGCACGCCGAGCCACGCACCCCACGCGAGCAGCCAGATCGCGGCGCGCCTCACCCCAGCACTCCAGCAGCGGTAACGCTCACCTCGGTGGCGCTGTGCCGCTCGGCTGCTTCGCGCAGATCGAGCAGCGGCGCGTAGGAGCGGATCGGCGGCAACGCCACAAAATTGTGTCGCGGCGGCGGGGAGCTCGTCGCCCACTCGAGCGTATGCGCCCCCCACGGGTCGTCCCCCGCGGGGCGGCGGCGGCGCAGGGAAATCACGACGTTCACGGCGAACACGAGCACCGAGAGCGCGATCACGACCGAGCCGACCGTCGAGAGGATGTTCAGTCCCTGCCAGCCGCTGGACGCCGGGTAGCGCGCGACACGGCGGACCATGCCCTCCGCGCCGAGGAAGAACATCGGGAAGAACGTCAGGTTCGCACCAATCACCATCAGCCAGAAGTTCAGCTTGCCGAGGCGCTCGCGCAGCATCACCCCCGTGATCTTCGGAAACCAGTAGTAGATGCCGCCGAACAGACCGAAGGCGCTACCCGCGAAGATCGTGTAATGGAAGTGCGCGACCACGAAGTAGGACATGTTCAGCCCGTAGTCCAAGGGTGGCGAAGCAAGGATGATCCCGGTCAGCCCACCGATCAGGAACTGCACGAGGAACCCGAGCGCGAACAGGAACGCAGTCGTGAAACGCAGACTGCCGCGCCAGATCGTCGCGAGGAAGTCGAAGTACTCGATCCCGGCCGGAACCACTAGTGCCGTTGAGGTGAGCGCGAAATACTTGTTGGAGAGCACCCCGAAGGTGAACATGTGGTGCGCCCACACCGTCATCGACAGGCCGGAGAAGATCAGCAGCGCGACGATGAAAGCGGAGTACCCGAAGAACCGCCGTGCCGAGAACGTCGCGATGATCTCCCCCACCATCCCCACGAACGGGAAAAACATCACGTACACGACGGGGTGCCCGTAGAACCAGAACAGCGCCTGGTAATCCACCGCGCCCGCGCCACCAGTGAGCACACCCCCGAGATGTCGCTGTGCCCACAGCAGACCGAGCGCGAGGATCAAAGCGGGGAACCCGAACACCGTCATCGTGCACGTCGCGACCATCGTCCATGTAAACACGGGCATCCGCATCAGCGTCATCCCCGGTGCGCGGCGGCGCAGCGCGGTCGCGAGGATGCACCCGCCCCACAGGATCTGCCCGAGCGTCGCAAGCATCACCCCGAAGATCCACAGATCCATGCCGCTCCCAGGAGAGTGGATCGATTCTGAGAGCGGATCAAAGCCCCACCACGACGCGCTCGCCGCGCCGCCGCTCGTGAGGAAACCTGACCACATGCCCACTCCGCCCAGCACATACAGCCACAGTCCCGCCAATGCGACCCGTGGCCCCGCGATCTCAGCGGCTCCGATCTGCAGCGGCACGAAGTACAGCCCGACCGCCAGCGCGACGGGGACGATCACCAGGTAGACCATCGTCGATCCGTGCATCGTGAACAGTTCGTTGTAGGTGTTCTGGGAGACGACGCCTCCGTCGGCAGCGAGCTGGCCGCGCATCAACAGGGCCAGCAGTCCGCCGGCGAGGAAGAACACAAACGCGATTACGCAAGCCGACCCGGCGATCCGCTTGTGATCGGTGGAGGCGAGCGTACGCAGCGAGCCGTCACGGTTGGATATCGCGACGCTGCTCACACTCCTGGCCCTTTCGCGGTGACGATCGCCGCTCGAGCGGACGAGCCTTCATGGAGTCGCTTGCCTTCACGCGCCAGCCATTCCCGGAAGCTCGCTGGGCTGACAGCCTCAAGCGCGAAGTGCATCTCTGAATGCTGCTCACCGCAAAGAACGGAGCACTCCCCTTGGTAGAGACCGGGTTTTTCGAAGATGAGATCGAAGTGGGTGGTGTAACCGGGCAGCACCTGGCGCTGATAGTGAAGCTCCGGGACCCAGAAGCCGTGGATCACATCCTCGGAAGTCCCACTGAATTCGACCTCGGTGCCAGTCGGGACGTACGCCGGGGCCGGGTGCCAGGTGGAGATGTCCGCGACCTGCACGCCATTGGAGTAGACAAAGCGCCAGCTCCACTGCGCAGCGATTACTTTGATGCGCAGACCCGGATGCGCGACGAGCCGGTCGATCGGGGTCTCCGCCCGGAAGGTCACCCACACCAGAAACGCCGCTACACACGCCAGCATGAACGCATAGGCGATCTCCACCGGTAGAGCCTCCGAGCGCCGCCCCGGCCGTGAGCGCCGGGCGCCCGCCACCAGCAAAACGATCAATGTCCCAACGACGATCGCGAACACAACGATCGCGATCGGGAAATAGATACCCTCGACGTGCTGATAGGCATGCAACGTGTCGGGCATCAGCGCTCAAACTGCTCGGCCTCGCGCTGGCGCAATATCAACCCAAGCCCCGGCGTCTGCGGGTCAGGGCGCAGCACGCCGTCCACAAGCTCCGGAGCACCGTCGAAGAGCATCGCCTCGATCCGTGCGTGGTCGTGGAAATACTCGATATGGGCAAGCGGCGCGATCGCCGAGCCCACGTGCGCGTGGACGGTCGGGCTGGTGTGCGCGGAGAGCAGCACGCCATGCGAGGCGCACAGCGCGGCGACCTGAAGCAGCTGCGTGATACCGCCACAACGGGTGACATCCGCCTGCAACACATCGACCGCGCCCGCCTCGAGCATCCGCCGGAAGTAAAAGAGGTCATAGCCATACTCGCCGGCGGCGATATCCATCCCGGCAGGCGCCCGGTCGCGCAGCAGCGAAAGGCCCTCCAGATCATCTGAGGAGACAGGCTCCTCAAACCAGCTCACGCGCGCCTCCTGCACGAACACCTCAGCCAGCTGCAGCGCCTGCTTTCGCTCACAGGCCCCGTTCGCGTCCACGAACAGCCCCACGTCCTCGCCGATCGCGGCGCGCGCCCGACGCACCCGCTCAGGGTCACGGTCGGGGTCTGAGCCGACCTTCATCTTCACGCTTGAGATCCCCCGCTCGACCCAGCCCGCGAGCTGGCGCTCAAGCCGGACATCGGTGTAGGAGGTAAAGCCACCACTCCCATACACCGGCACGCTGTCACGCACACGCCCCAGCAGGCTTGACAGCGGCACGTCCAGCAAACGCGCCTTCAAGTCCCACAACGCGATATCGACGGCGGAGATCGCGCTCGAGGCGACGCCCGGGTAGCCGATGTTGCGAACCGCTCCGCGCATCCGCTGCCACACGGCGGGCGGAGAAAGAGCGTCCATACCCACGACCACGTCGCACAGCAACTCCTTGACGAGCGCAGCGGCCGCACCCGCGGCGTAGCTGAATCCAAGCCCCGACTGTCCACCCGCGCTCACCTCGACGAGCACGAGCGTGGTCGAGCTCCACTTAAGCGTGCCGTCGGCCTCCGGTGCGTCGGTAGGAACAGTGAGCGCACGCGCCCGGACGCTCTCCACGGTGACATCAGGCGTGCGGACGGTGAGAGCCGATCGCGTGAATTCCTCGACGTCGCTCCCGAGCCCCCGTGTCGCCATGTTCCCCGCCTCTATTGCGTGTCGACGAAACGAGCGTTCTGCTCGCTATCCACCTCGACGTGCTCGGGCCGTGTCCGCTGCGAGTCTGCCGATCCCTCGACCTTGTCACCCTCCGGGTCGAGCTGCTTGTGGTGCAGCCAAGCCGCGATCAGATACACACCTCCGCCGAGCACTGCCACAACGACGAGCACGATCACCAGAATAAAGAAGGCTCCGATTTCCATGCCCCACTCAATACCCAAAGCGGGGCCATGCAAATCATGTCCTTCAAGGCGCCGATGCGCGCGTGGGCTTCAACTTCGCTAGCGCCGGGCGCTCCTCCACGACAACACGACGGCTCTCCATTGCCCTCGCGCCTTCCAGTGTGGGCAGGAGCATCGTGCCAGCCGCCTGCGCATCGGCGAACTCCTCGCCAAGGAACCGTGTCTGTGCCGCCACGAGCACGGCGTAGGCCATCGCCGAGAGCTCCCGCAATGGCTGGTGACGGTTCTGGCGCACGCCGAGATCGACCTGAGCGAGACCGTCCAACCCGATCAGCCGCCAGGCGTCGATCAACATCGCTATCTCCACCCCGTATCCGGCACTGAACGCAAGACGCTCGAGCAACTCGCGACGGCCCGCGGTCTCGCCGGCGAGCGGCTGATCGAACACCGCGAGCTCAGGCGCATGGAGGTTCAGCAGCGGACGCGCCATCAGCTCCGTGACACGGCCGCCACCGGCTGCCACCAGGGTTCCGCGGAAGCGAAACGGCCGCTCGAAGAAACCCTTGACGAGTTGCACCTGCGGGTCCCACACCAATGGTCCCAGCAAACCGGTGAGAAAATGCTCGGCGAAGTCCTCGGTATCCGTGTCCGCGAACGCGACGATCTCGCAGTCAACTGCCGCGAGCCCGCGCCACATCGCATCACCCTTCCCGAGGGCGGGCCCAAACTCAACCGACAGCTCATCCTCCTGTACGACCTTGAGCCCCGTCTCCGTGGCGATACGGGCGGTAGCGTCCTTGGAGGCAGCGTCGACGAGAAGGACCTCATCCAGCAGCCCGAGGTCACGCAGACGCGCCGCTTGCTCGGCGATCGGGCCGATCGTGGCGGCGACTTCGCGGGCGGGCAAGACCAGCGCGATCGTGCTGTCCTTTCGCTCGAGCAGCTCGCCGAGTGGGAACTGCTCGGCTCGGTAGGAGCGTCGTGCCCGCCAGTCCGCACGGGCGAGATCGCGTGCCAGTCCCCGTGGTGCGCGCCCGCTCGTGCGGGCCGAGGTACGGACCTGAACGCGGCGGCTGCGATGGATCGTCACGCCTCGCGCGTGCAGCTCGCGCTCGAGCGCCTCATCCTCCAGCGCGGCGCGCACGGGCAGCCCACCGCAATTCTCATAGGTTCGCGCGGTCAACGCGAGCGACGCGCCACTGAAGTGGTGATGCTCGACCGGAGCGCCGGACATGCTCTCGCGCAGCGCCGACTTCAGCCGCTCGCCGGCGCTGCGCTCACGCTCAACCAGCGCCTGCGCATCAAGCAGCTCGCTCTCCTCGGGGTCAAGTTCGATGTGCCCGCCGATCGCCCGCGCTCCCGCCTCGATGAGTCGCAGTTGCTCTGCTAGCCAGTCAACGGCGACGACGCTGTCCGCGTCGGTGCTAGCGATCAACCCGTCGTCTCGGCCGAGGTCGAGCAGCCTCGCGCAGGCAAGGTCCATCCCGAGTCGCCGAGCACGCCCAACCCCTACCGACACACTCAGCTTGAGCGTGTGTAGACGCAGGCGGGGATGCTTCCTATGCATCTCGCGCAGTACATCGGCCGTCCCGTCGCGACACCCATCGAGGACCACGATCACCTCGAAGCTCTCGCACGCGACTCCCTCTTGGCGGGTGAACGCGCTCACGCATGCTTCGATGCGGGCAGCCTCATCGCGCGCAGGCACCACGACAACAGCGGCGAGCGCAGGATCGGGATCAGCCAATGAGAACGCGGCGCTCACGCGTGCACCCCGCCGCAGGCGATCAACTGCCGGCTACGGTCGTAATCCGCGTCGCGGTCGTGAGTCAGCACACCCAGGATGTCTCCCTCCTCATCCGCATACCAGACCGTGAAAGCGTCCTCGCCGTGCTCGACCAGATGCGTCTGCGCGTGCCTCGTCTTAGCGGGCATCGCCGTCGAAGCGGTCGAGGCGATAGCCAGGCTGACGGTCATCGAGCGCGTGCCAGCCCGCAAGCTCACCGGCCAGCAGATCGTGGACCTCATCGCCGCGCAGCGGCTCGCTGCTGCCCACGCCACGCCAGCTCACCACTACGACGCATACCCCGTCGCGTAGCTGCCCGGCAAACCAGGAGACGGCGGCGTGTAGCGCCGGCTCGTCCAGGTAATACAAGACCTCCGAGCAGACCACCACATCCCACGGCCCCTCGGGCGCCTCCTCCGGGAAGCTCCCCTGCACCAGTCGCACATTTCTACGTTCCCGCAGCCGGGCTCTGGCAAGCCGTAGGGCGCTCGGTGAGAAGTCGACGGCCACGACGCGCTCGCAGCGTGAGGCCAGGTGCTCTGTGAAAACACCAATCGAGCAGCCCACCTCGAGTACTGCGCCCAACGGACGCGCGGGCAGCGCCGCGAGCGTGCGCGCGTACTTCTCCCGCTCATAGTCACTGTCGCAGTAGCCCCACGGGTCCGCGCTCGCCTCATACAACCGCTCGAAGCGCTCCGGCCCCATGCGCGGCGCCCCGGCCGAGGCGCTCACGAGGAGTGTTCCTCTAGCGCGCGTTCGCCGAGCTCCACGAGCTTCGGGTCCAGCCGGGAGTGTTCCTCTAGCGCGCGTTCGCCGAGCTCCACGAGCTTCGGGTCCAGCCGGTGCTGCAACAGGAACAAGTCAAGGTCACGACGGGCACGATCGAGCGTCCCCCCGCCTACCAGGGCGCGCGACCCGCCGACCCTCGCCGCCTGCTCTGCGATCAGCCGCGCGGCCTGCGCGAGCGCCAGGCGACATTCACTCGCGAGCGCTCGTGCGCCACCGTCTGCGTCGAGCGGCATCTCGGTCTCGTTTAGAGCGGCGACGGTGTGCTCGAGCCAGCGGTCGATTGTCGCTGCCGCCAAGCGCATCCCTCCGAGCGCGTGCAGAGCTATCGCGTCCAGCTTGTGCTCGCTCACCGCGGTCACGGTCGCCTCGAAGATACAGTCGGCGATCCCAGCCCATGTCGAGGCGGTGCGCACCGCGTCGCGTGAGAACCACGGTTCGCGCATGAGCTCATCCTCGCCGCCGAGCAAGGCGAGCACCGTTGCTCCGGTGAACTCGACGCGATGGCTCTCCGAGGAGCGCAGCCCCGAGGCGCGATACCAGCCGCGGTCGATGTGAACTCGATCGGTCACGTCGACGTAGGCGAGTCGGCGCGTGCCACCCCAGTCGCGAGCGATGACGAGCGCGCGTTGCACGCCGCTGGCGCCCGAGCAAAACGTCTTCACACCCCGCAGAACCAGATTGCCGGCAGCGTCCTGCTCGACCGTCGCGCGGGACCCCTCGCCGGGTGCGGGGTCCGCACCCCACACTCCAAGCAGCAGCTCTCCCGCCCTCACAGCCTCGAGCTCATCCTCGCGCAGGGGGTCCGGGGCGCTCAGCGCCAAGCGCTCGACGCCGTTGAAATGCCCATCGAGGATGCGAGCACACGAAGCATCCACACCCGCGACGGCGCGCACCAGCTCGACCTCCGTGCGCAAGTCACACCGCTCGCGCTCGCCGGCGAGCTGTGGCACCCCTGCCGCCGCGAGCGCCGCGAATCCCTCGCCGGGGAACCGCGGATCGTGATCGCGTTCATCCGCGCTGGCGGCGATCACAGCCAGTGCGCGCGCGAAGTCTGAAGCGAACATGTCCGCGCCAGCTGAAGCGAGGGGGTGCGCGCTCATACAGCTCTTCCTTCGGTCAGTCCCGCGTGCTCAATGGACGGGTGCGTCTCGCCGAGCGCCACCACCGCAAAGCTCTCCTCGCGTGCGATCGAGAGCAGCGGCTCGATCAGCGCGAGCGTGTTATCGCAGCCCACCCGATGCGCTCCCGGACCGAGCGCATCGTGCATCAACACGACCGCTCCGTCTGCAAGCAGCGGCCGGGCAGCAGACAGCATCGCCGCCGGCGAGTCGCCACGCCAGTCGTGTGTGTCGACGTTCCAGTCCACGAGCCTCAGCCGATGGGCGCGAGCGACCCGCTCACTCGCCTGCGTGCGAACTCCCCACGGTGTCCGCCAGAGCGTAGGGCGGACCCCCAGCGCCGCGAGGCTCTCGAGCCCAGCACGGGTGTCGCGCTCGATCTCCGCCTCGCTGAGCTCGCTGTGGCGCACATGCCGATCGCAGTGCAACTGCACCTCATGGCCCGCCTCCAGCACCGCTAACGCAGTGTCGGGAGCTGCCCTGACCCGCTCGCCGACCATGAAGAACGTCGCGCGTGCGTCCGCTGCGCTCAACGCCCCAAGGATGCGCCGGGTCCACTGCGCATCCGGCCCGTCGTCGAAGGTCAGGCTCAGAGTCTTATCCACAGCTAGCTCCCCTTCAGGGATTGGCCGGAGACGGTAGCGGCGCCGTGGCTCAGCGCGAGTGCCGCCTCGATGTGGGAGAGGTGGGTGAGCGTCTGCGGGAAGTTACCGAGCAGCTCGCCGCTGTCGGGATCGACCTGCTCGGAGAACAGACCGTGCGCGCTCGCGGCACTCATCGCTCGATCGAACACCTCACGCGCATCCTGCATCGCATCTTGGTGCGCATAGCACTCCGCCAACCAGAAGGAGCACGCCAAGAAAGCGCCCTCTTTGCCTGGGAGCCCGTCATCGCGCAGGTAGCGGCGCACGAAGCCTCCGGCGCCGAGCTCCTCGTGGATCGTTTGGGCGGTGCTGACCATCCGCTCGTCCGCGAACTCCACGAACCCCACCCTCGGGAGCAAGAGCAGCGCCGCGTCCAGCTCCGGTTCATCGAAGCACTGCACGAACACGCCGCGCTCGGCGTCGAACCCGTGCTCCTCGATCGCCTCGCGGATCTCCTTGCGCGCCTTCTCCCAGCGCCGCACGGGCGCCTTGCGCATGCACTCCTCCGCGAGCATCAGCCCGCGATCCACGGCCGCCCAGCAGCAAGCCTTGGAGTGCACGAAATGGTGCGGCTCGCCCCGCCACTCCCAGATCCCGCGATCAGGCTCCTGCCAACGCTCGACCGCCGTCTCGATGAGCTCAGAGAAGAACCGCCACTCATCGTCATCGGGGGACTGCCCCCGCCGGTGCCAGCGCCATGCGAGGTTCAGGATCTCCCCAAGCGCGTCCAGCTGCAGCTGGCGAGCCGCCTGGTTACCGATGCGCACCGGCCGCGACTCGCGATAGCCCGCCAGGTCGAGCTCCTGCTCTGAGATGCGTCGCTCCCCGCCGATCCCGAACAGGATCTGCAGATCATCCGCATGTCCGGCGGAGCTGCGCACAATGAAGTGCCTGAACCGCTCAGCCTCTCGTCCACAGCCCATCTCCGCCAGCGCATTCGCCGTCAGCGCCGAATCCCTGATCCAACTGAAGCGGTAGTCCCAATTGCGCTCTCCGCCGAGAGTCTCGGGCAGTGAGGCGGTGGGAGCGGCTACGATCGCGCCCGTCGGGGCATAGGTCAGTGCCTTCAGCGTCAACGCCGAGCGGACCACCGCCTCCTGGTCGACCCCGTCGTGGTGAAGACGCTCGCGCCAGCGCTGCCACCACTCGATCGTCTCCGATAGTCGGGTGTCAACGCTCTCGCTGCCCAGGTCAGAGGTCTGCTCGTGCTCGAGCAAATGCGGTCGCACGAATCGCATCAGCAGCCGCAGTCGCTCGCCGGCATGCAGCGACGCGCGTGCGCACAGGCTCTCCCCGTCGCTGTCGAGCTCCCCGTCACTCCAGATCAAAAGGCCGTCGTCACCGCCGATCGCCGTGAACACATCAATCTCGGCGCGACGCAACCATGGGCGCACAGACCCATAATCAAAACGCGGTGCGATCTGCACTTCGATGTCCGCGCTGCCCTGCTGGCACTCAATGATCCGCACGATCTCGCGTCGTGGCTGCTGGGCACCGTGCTCGCGCATCGCAAAGCAGTCGAGCACCCGCACCGACCCCGCCTCTCCCTGCAGGATCGTCTCGCGTACCCGCGTGTCCTTCACATACGAGCTATCGCAGCTCTGGACAGGTCCTTGCGAGAAACGTACCGCGCAGTGCCCGCCCTTCTCCCAGTCCAGCAACCGCCCAAAGCAGCTGCCGCTGTCAAACCGCGGCAGGCAGCACCAGTCGATCGAACCCCTGCCAGACACGAGCGCCGATCCGTGACAATCACCGATCAGGCTGTACTCCGCCAGCGGCGGCGCCTCACCGTCTGCGCTCATCCTCGCCGCCGGTGAGCGCCGAGGACGCTGCCTGTCAGCGCCGCAAGTCCCAGCCCGCCGAGCGCAACCCTATGACGTGTCGCCAGCCACTGCCCGCTGCGACCGTGCGCCTGCGAGTCGAAGTCTCCGTGAGCGCCGCGGTCGCCCGGTAGCGGCTCGTAAAGGTTGCTTGGCCGCCCGGGGGACACGGGCTCCTTGGTTTGCTGGGCGTCGTAGCCGGTGCGGGCCAGATAGCGATCGGCAAAGCCTGGGGCGAGCGCATTACCGATAATCGTGAGCGCCGTCGAGGCGCCGACCCACCACTCGCGCCGCGCCGGGTGCTCGGCAGCCATCACGACCGCGCGGGCCGCCACCTCCGGCTGATAGATCGGAGGCACCGGCTGGGGGTGGCGTGGCAGGCGTGTTCGCACCACATCGAACTGCGGAGTGTTCAACGCGGGCATCTGAACCATCGTCACTCGCACAGGGCTCTGTTCGTGCATCAGCTCGCAGCGCAACGACTCCGTGAAACCCTGGATCGCGTGCTTTGACGCGCAATAGGCGCTCTGCAACGGAATACCGCGGTAGGCCAGCGCCGAGCCGACCTGCACGATCACGCCCGCTTGACGCGCGCGCATCCGTCGCAGCGCGCAGAGAGTTCCATAGACCACGCCGAGATAGGTGACTTCCGTTACCCGCCGAAACTCCTCCGGGGAAATCTCGCTCACCGGCGCGAACACCGACGCCATCGCATTGTTGACCCACACGTCCACCGGTCCGAGCTCCCGCTCGATCGCCTCCGCTGCTGCCTCCATCGCCTGCGCATCCGCGACATCGGTTGGCACGCCAAGCGCTTGGCCTCCGAGGGACACCACTTCCTCCTCGGTTGCGTGCAGCGCATCGACGCCTCGCGCGATCAGCCCGATGGCAGCGCCCTTGCGCGCAAATGCTTGGGCGGTCGCGCGCCCCACTCCCGAGCTTGCACCCGTTATCACGACCACGAATCCTTTGGAATCGTTCTCAGTCACTTCGACCGCTCTACCCGCACCCACCGCGCGGCAACCAACTCGTTTCATACTTGAGGGCAACGGGTAACTGCCGGTCTCGTGACCACCAAGAGGGAGCGCCAGTATGAGTGAGACCGTCGCCGACTACCTGCTCAACCGCCTTGCCACCCAATGGGGGGTCAAGCGCATCTACGGCTACCCGGGAGACGGCATCAACGGGATCATCGGCGCCTTCGGACGAAGCGAAGATCGTCCTGAGTTCATCCAGGTGCGCCACGAGGAGATGGCTGCCTTCATGGCATGCGCCCACGCAAAGTTCACCGGTGAGGTCGGCGTCTGCCTGGCGACCTCCGGCCCCGGCGCGATCCACCTGCTCAACGGCCTGTACGACGCCAAGCTCGACCACCAGCCGGTCGTGGCGATCGTCGGCCAGCAGGCCCGTCTGGGTCTCGGCGGCAACTACCAGCAGGAGGTCGATCTCACCACTTTGTTCAAGGACGTCGCGCACGAGTACGTGCAGATGGCCACCGAGGCCGGGCAGATCCGCCACCTGATCGATCGGGCGATGCGGATCGCGCTCTCAGAGCGAACCGTGACCTGTGTGATCGTGCCCAATGACCTGCAGATGGAAGACGCCGTGCCCACCCCGCCGCACGCGCATGGCACCGTGCACTCCGGCGCCGGCTATGAGCGTCCGCGCGTGCTTCCCGAGGAGGAGCAGCTGAAACGAGCCGCCGAGGTACTCAACGCGGGGGAGAAGGTCGCGATGCTGATCGGCGCCGGTGCCCTGCGCGCCACCCAGGAGGTGATCGAGGTCGCGGACATGCTTGGTGCGGGGGTCGCCAAGGCGCTGCTCGGCAAGGCCGCCGTACCCGACGACCTGCCGTTCGTCACCGGCTCGATCGGCCTGTTGGGGACCCGGCCGAGCTGGGAGCTGATGCAGGACTGCGACACGCTGCTGATGGTCGGCTCGAGCTTTCCCTACTCCGAGTTCCTGCCCGAAGAGGGTGCGGCGCGCGGCGTGCAGATCGACCTCGACGGAAGGATGCTCGGCATCCGCTACCCGATGGAGGTAAACCTGGTCGGCGACAGCGCGTTGACCCTGAAGGCTCTGCTGCCGCTGCTGGAGCGTAAGCAGGATCGTTCCTGGCGCGAGAAGATCGAAAAGAGCGTCGCGGACTGGTGGCAGGTGATCGAGCGTCGCGCGCTTGAGCCCGCGGAGCCCGTGAACCCGCAGCTGATCTTCCACGAGCTGTCAAAGCGACTGCCCGACGGGGCGATCCTCACTTCCGACTCCGGCTCAGCCGCCAACTGGTACGCGCGCGACATTCGCCTGCGCGCCGGGATGCTCGCCACGCTGTCGGGCACGCTCGCGACGATGGGGCCGGGCGTGCCCTATGCGATCGCGGCGAAGTTCGCCTACCCGGACAGGCCCGTGATCGCGCTCGTGGGGGATGGGGCGATGCAGATGAACGGTCTGGCGGAGCTGATCACGATCGCCAAGTACCGCGAGCGCTGGTCGGACCAGCGCCTGATCGTCATGGTGCTCAACAACCGCGATCTCAACCAGGTCACCTGGGAGCAGCGCGCGATGTCGGGCGACCCCAAGTTCGTCGAGTCTCAGGAACTACCGGACGTCCCGTATGCGCAGTGGGCGCAGCTGCTCGGCCTAAACGGCATCCGCACCGACGACCCTGACGCGATCGGGGAGTGCTGGGATCGCGCGCTCGCGAGCACGGTGCCGACGGTGCTGGAGGTCGTGTGCGACCCGGAGGTTCCGCCGCTGCCGCCACACATCACGATCGAGCAGGCGCGGTCCTTCGCCTCCGCCATCCGCCACGGCGACCCGGCCCGCCGGCAGATCATCGCCCAGGCGATCCGCCAGAAGCTCCCCGAGATCCTGCACGGCCGCTCGAGTCGATGAGCCGGGGCCTCATGCGCAACGTGCGCCGCGGGCGGCTGCAGCGCGCGCTCTCGGCCGCCACCGCCCTCAGTGCGCTGCCGCTCGGACTCGAGATCTACTTCGAGCACTTCCGCGGCTCCTTTGGCGACAAGTGGATGTGGACCCCTGTGGCGCTCTCCCCGATGCTGACGCTCGCCGGACTGGCCGGCGTCCGCTCCGAGCGCGCTGCCACCACCGTCCTGCCCGCCGTCTCGGCGCTCTACTGCCTCGACGGCCTGATCGGTGTCTACACCCACGTGCAGGGTGTCCGCAAGCGCCCCGGCGGCTTCGATGAGCCGCTCTACAACATCGTGATGGGGCCACCCTTGCTCGCGCCGGGATCGCTCGCGCTGGTCGGCGGGATGGGGCTGCTGGCCGCCGTGGTCCAGAGAGAGCGTTGAGCATGGCCACCAGCATCACATCGGACGGAGCAGGGCACCTCCCCAAGCAGGGAGGGCACACCGAGCCAGGGTCGCCACCCGGCCTACCCAGCCAGCGCCGTGGAACGTCGCCGCAGATGCGCGGGCGATATCCCGACTACGACGTGCTCGCCACCATCCACCACTGGGATCCCCTCACCCGCGGGGTCGTGCTCGACCGGGTCGCGAACGTGCCCCCGATCCGCTTCTTCGACGAGACGCAAGCCGGGACGCTGCGAGCGTTCTGCGACGTCGTGACAGGCCAGGACTCAGAGCCACGCATTCCGGTGCTCGAGATGGTCGACGCAAAGCTGCACGCGGGCCGCCTGGACGGGTTCCGCTATCACGACATGCCCTCCGATCCCGAGACCTTGCAACGGATTGCCGCCGACCTTGACTCGACCGCCCGCGACGCCGGTTGCGAGGAGGGCTTCGCTGCCGCCGGAAGCGAGCTTCAGCACGAGATCGTCGAGCGCTTCTCCAAGGGAGAGCTCGATTGGGACCTGCCTGTGGAAAGGGCATGGAAGGTGGTGATGCGCCTGGTGCTCGCTGCTTTCTACTCCCATCCGTGGGCGTGGAACGAGATCGGCTTCGGCGGCCCCGCATACCCCCGCGGCTTCGCGCGTCTAGGGCCCGGACAGCGCGAGCATTGGGAGTCGCCCCCGGAGTTCGCGGTCGATCCAGTACCAGACGTGAAGGAGCGGGGACTGGAGTGAAAGAGCGGGCGCGCATAGCAAAGCGGCCGCGCGTAGCGCTCAAGGGCGCACTGCACCCGCCCGAGAACGACTCTGCCTTCCTGCTCGATCCGCACAAGCGCGGCGTCCCGGGCCGCGAGCGGATGCGCCACTACAAACCAGCGGACCAGGTTGACATGCTCATCGTCGGTGCGGGCGCAGGCGGTGCCACGCTCGCCCAGCGGCTCGGCCGCAGAGGGTGGAAGGTGCTCATCTTGGAGGCCGGGCCATTCTGGGACCCCGACGCCGACTGGGTCTCCGACGAGGCGGGCTCGCACGGGCTGTACTGGACCGAGCCCAGGGTGATCGGCGGCAAGGACCCGGTTGAGCTCGGCAAGAACAACTGTGGACGCGGCGTCGGTGGCTCGATGATCCACTACGCCGGCTACACCCCGCGCTTTCACCCCTCCGACTTCGAGGTTCGTAGCCGCGACGGCGTCGCCACCGACTGGCCGATCTCCTATCGGGAGCTCAAGCCCCACTACGAGCGCCTCGAGCGCGAGCTGCCCGTCGCGGGGGAGTGGTGGCCTTGGGGGGACCCCCACGGCTACCCGCATGGCCCGCACCCCGTCGGCGCCGGCGCGCTGCGCGCCTGGGAGGGAGCGAGACGACTCGACATCCAGGTGCGCGTCGGACCCGTCGGGATCGCCAACGGCAGCTTCGGCCACCGCCCGCACTGCATCTACCGTGGCTACTGCCTGCAAGGCTGCAAGGTGAACGCCAAGGCGTCCCCGCTCGTGACCCACGTCCCCGACGCGCTCGAGCACGGCGTCGAGATCCGTGCCGACTGCATGGCCACGCGGATCGAGACCGACGAGGCCGGGCGCTGCACGGGCGTCACCTACCTCCACGATGGTCGCGAGCGCTTCCAGGCCGCCGATTCCGTGGCGATCGCCGGTTACTCGATCGAGACACCCCGACTGCTTCTCAACTCCACCAGCAAGCGCTTCCCGAGCGGCCTCGCCAACGACAACGATCTCGTCGGCCGCGGGGTCATGGTCCAAGGCGCACCGCAGGTCGCCGGGCGCTTCCCAGAAGAGATGCGGATGTACAAGGCGCCACCCCCTGAGATCTGCTCGGAGCAGTTCTACGAGACCGATCCCGCCCGCGGCTTCGCGCGCGGCTTCTCGATCCAGACCGTCGGGCCGCTGCCGATCGGCTGGGCCGAGCACGTCCTCGCCGACGGGCACTGGGGGCAGGCGCTGCGCGAGTACATGCGCGACTACAACCACTGGTACGCGCTCGGCGTTCTCTGCGAGCTGCTGCCGAGCCCTGAGAACAGGGTCACGCTCGCCGAGGAGACAGATGCCCACGGGATACCAGTCGCGCGCCTTGACTACACCCAATGCGAGAACGACCGCGCCAACATCGCCTACGCCAAGAACAAGCTGCACGAGATCCTCGAGGCCGCCGAAGCCCAGGACACGCTCGTGATCGACCGCTATGCCCATCTCGTCGGCGGCTGCGCCATGTCCGCCTCACCCGACACCGGCGTCGTCGACTCAGGCCACCGCGCCTGGAGCGTGCCCAACCTGTTCATCGCCGACGGAAGCGTGATGCCCACCCAGGGCTCCGCCAACCCGGCACTCACGATCATGGCGCTCGCCTCGCGCCTTGCCTCACGCCTCGACGAAAAGCGCATGGCCGCGGCTCGTCCTCTGAAGTTCCACTTGGCGCGCTGAGAATTCTCGGCAACCGACATTCCCCGGGAGAGGAGAGCGACGGCTGGCGAGGACGACAGCACCACGAGCCCGAAGTGACGCGCTAAAGAATGTCCTCGAGTCCCTTGTAGGCGATCTGCAGGACATCCGCAGCGAAAACCACGCTGAGCACGGAAGCGACCAAGCGCGTCGGCCGTGGAGCTAGGACAAGACCGCCCGCCAAGCCGGTCGCAACCCACGGGCCGAGACAGTAGGGGCAGATCAACAGCTCCCCGATCGCGAGTTGCAGACCACTGCCCCGCGCCTGCTCCTCCACCTCGCCGGGGCCGCCCTCGCCTTCCAGACTGGCGAAGGGGGCACGCAACGCGCTCGTGACGCGGTCCTTGGCGATCAGCCGCGACGCCTTGTGCGTAGCGGCCGCGAGCAGCACGAGGTCCCCCGCCGCTATCCGCTCGGGTAGCTGGTGCCCGGTACGCCAAGCGCCCCAAGAGAGCGCTCCCACCATGCTCGTAAAGACACTCATCAGCGTGGCATAGCCAGCCAAGGGCGGCCTCTCGCCCGGAGCGTAGCCCTCCAGGATTCTCATTGGACTCGCGCCGGGCCGAGCATGCCCGTATAGATACCTGCGCGAGGGAAAATGTATGCGTCGCCCCGATAAGAATGACGACCCGGCAAAGGCGGCACGCGAAGAGCGTCAAGGCCGAGATGTACCAAGGCATGACCGAGTGGGGTCAGCGAAGGATTAGCGCTCACCCCGGCCGGGGTACTCCATCGGCGGACAAGTGGCAAGCCGGTGGGCTCCCGCTCGGCAGGCTCGCCTTGGCCGCCGTGCCCGCGCACAGGGTCTACGCACGTAGCTGATCTCATGAAATATCGGCACCCGATAGGATTTCTTCGTAGTGACGAGGAATGGCCATGCCGGACGATTTCCCACTGACGCGATAGCTCCGCCGGATACGAGGCCAGCGGGTGCCCGCGAGCGTGAGTTGGGGGATTTCACCACGCCGCGGTCGGTTCTAGGGCTAGCCGCGGCGGCGGTACTGGTGGGAGCGGCTGTCGCGCTCCTCGCTTTGGCGCTCCTGGACCTGATCGGCTTGATCACGCATCTCGCCTACACGGGAACGGTCAGTACCAGCCTTGCGAGCCCTGACATCCATGTGCTGGGGGTGTGGAGTGTCTTGGTGCCCGTGGTCGGGGGGTTGATCGTGGGTGTGATGGCGCGGGTCGGATCGGAGCGCATTCGTGGTCATGGGATCCCCGAGGCGATGGAAACGATCCTTTTGCGCGGTAGCCGTATGGAGCCCCGGCTGGCGGTGCTAAAGCCGATCTCCAGCGCCGTCAGCATCGGCACGGGCGGTCCCTTCGGCGCGGAGGGACCGATTATCGTTACCGGTGGGGCGCTCGGGAGCATCGTCGGGCAGCTCTTGCATCTGACCGCCGCGCAGCGGCGAACGCTGCTCGTGGCCGGCGCGGCGGGCGGCATGACCGCCGTCTTCGCAACGCCGGTCGCGGCCGTGCTCCTGGCGGTGGAGCTGCTGTTGTTCGAGTGGCGTCCGCGCTCGATGATCCCGGTCGCGCTCGCCGCATGCGCTGCCGAGGCGGTGCGGGAAGCGCTCGCGAGTGCTGGACTGTTGCGGGCGGCTCCACTGTTTGCGATGAGCGCTCATGGCTCTTTGGGGGTGTCGGTGACGTTCGGCGCGGTGCTGGTAGGTCTTGCGTGTGGAGGGCTGGCGTGGGTGATGACGCGCTGTGTGTACGGGGCGGAGGACTTGTTCGGACGGCTGCCTTTTCACTGGTCGTGGTGGCCGGCGATCGGTGGCGTGTTCGTCGGTGTCGGCGGTCTGATCGATCCAAGGGTGCTTGGCGTGGGCTATGCGACGATCGGAGCGGAGCTCGCGGGAGAGCTTGCGCTCGGGGCGCTGGCGGTGCTGCTCGTGGTCAAGCTGGCGGTCTGGTCGATCGCGCTCGGGTCGAACACCAGCGGTGGGATCCTCGCCCCGCTGCTGATGCTCGGCGCCGCCCTGGGCGGGCTGCTGGGCGCGGTACTCCCAGGGGCGGGGGAGGGCACGTGGGCACTGATCGGGATGGCAGCCGCGATGGCCGGCGTGATGCGCTCACCGTTTACGAGCATTGTGTTCGCGCTCGAGCTCACCCATGACGTCAACGCGCTGTTGGCGCTGCTGATCGCGTGCACAATCGCTCACCTCGTGAGCGTCCTGACGTTGAAGCGCTCGATCCTGACGGAGAAGATCGCGCGCCGCGGCTACCACGTCACCCGCGAGTACGAGATCGACCCGCTGCACGCGCTCCTCGTGCGCGATGTGATGGCGACAGAGGTACTCACCGTGCAGCCACAGACGCCCACCGGGGAGCTGTACGAGCGCCTGCCCGAGGGCAGCACCGAGCGCCGCCAGCGCCTGTATCCCGTGTTGGACTCCGACGAGCGCCTCGTCGGTGTGGTGGCATTCTCCGATGTGATCGCCGCGCACCAGTCCATCAGCCCAATCGAAGCCTGCGAGCTCGCACACCAACCGATCCTCGCATTCGCCGATGAGACCCTGCGTGAGGTCGCCGACAGAATGGTCTCGAGCGGGCACGGCGTGCTACCCGTCACAGACCGGGAGGACCCTCGGCGGCTGGTAGGGCTGATCAGCCAGTTCGACCTGCTCAAGGCACACGAGCGTGTGCTGATCGAGGAGCGTCACCGCGAGCGTCCACTTGGCCCACGCCGTGGCGCACTGCCCTGGATTCACGAGCCCGCAGGATGAGCCCCGCCAATGACAAAGACCCGCTGCTCGACGAGGACTACCAGCGGCTGCTCACCTTCCGCAAAGAGCTACGCGAGTTTCTGCGCTGGAGCGAGCGGAGCGCTCACAACGCCGGTCTTACCCCTTCTCTACACCAGTTGCTGCTCGTCGTACGCGGCCATCCCACCATTCCGGGACCGACGATCGGCCAGGCCGCGCAGGCGCTGGACATACGTCACCACAGCGCGGTCGAGCTCGCGCAGCGTGCAGAGGGTACCGGGCTGATCTGCCGCGAACGCGACCCGCTTGACCACCGTCGCATACACCTCGAGCTCACCGATCACGGACGCCAGCAACTGGAGGCCTTGACCCGGGCGCACCTGCCACGCATCAAAGTGCTCGCCGCGATCCTCGACCACGTTCTGCAGGGGCCTGGGATTCCCCGCTAGTTGTGAGTCACGCCTGGTTTCTCGTCCGCTGGCTACACCTGCTCGCGATGGCGTTCTTCGTGGGTGGGCAGATGATGCTCGCCGCTGTTGTCGTGCCGGTCGCGAGGCGCGCGGGTGATCGTGAGGGTCTGCGTGCGATCGCTCGGCGCTTCGGCCAGGGCACACTGCTCGCGCTGGGAGTACTGGTCGCGACCGGCACGGCGCTGGCGTTTCACCTGCATTTGTGGAGCAACCCCACCTTTCATGTCAAGCTGGCTCTCGTCCTGATCGTCTGTGCACTGCTCGTATGGCACATACGCCGCCCGGACCTACACGCTCTAGAGGCAACCGTGTTCCTGCTTTCCCTCGCGATCGTCTGGATCGGCCTCTACCTCGCCAACGGCTACTACTGACGCTCACCCACCGGTCCCCAGAATCGGCGTGTCGCTCACGCCGGAGATGAGACGTGCCGATCAGGGCTGCGCTACCGTGACCGCGTCCTCCAGTCCGGCCTCGGTTGAGAGGAGGATCGCACCCTCTCCTGTGGCGTAGGCCTCCTCGCCGTGCTGGACGATGTCCATACCGAGCGCCTCCTCGTGTTCGGTGGCCCGTAGCGGCGCGAACAAGCCGATCAGCCGTAGCAACAGGAATGTGGCTGTGAACGCATAGGCCGGTCCGGCCAGCGCCGCGAGGGCCTGGTGGCCGAGCTGGGCCGCGTTGCCGTACAGCAAGCCGTTTGACTTGCCGTTCCAAGCGAGCTGAGCGACGAATCCGATGAAAAGGATGCCGGTGAGCCCGGCCGTGCCGTGAGCGGCGAGCACGTCGAGCGTCTCGTCCACACGCGTGCGCGGGCGCCATAGGATGATCGCGTAGCTCGGCAGCGCGGCAAGGGCACCCAATCCCATCGCCCACCCGGGACTGATGTAGCCGCCCGCAGGGGTGATCGCGACGCAGCCCACGACGATCGCGGTCGCGGCGCCGATCGCGGTCACGCGCCTGCCACGGAGTAGGTCCAGCACGAACCAAACGGCGAGCGTGCACGCCGGTGTCAGCAGCGTGTTCGTAAACGCGAGCACACTGGAATGGCCGGTCGAGAAGCCGCTGCCGCCGTTGAAGCCAAACCAGCCGAACCACAACAGGCCCGCGCCGAGCAGCACGTAGACCGCATTGTGTGGCAGCAGGGCCTGTCGTCCGTAGTCCTTGCGCGCGCCGACCACGAGCGCGGCCGCCAGCGCGGAGAATCCGGAGCCCATCTCCACGGGCACGCCGCCGGCGAAGTCGAGCGTCCCGTGCGCCTGCAACCAGCCACCGCCGAAGGACCAGTGGGCAAGCACCGCATATACGAGCACCGACCACAGGCCGGCGAACACGAGGAAGGGGCCAAACCGCATCCGCTCCACCACAGCCCCCGACACGAGCGCAACGGTGACGATGCAGAATGTCGCCTGGAATGCGAAGAACAGCAGTTGTGGTATCGCCGTCCCAGATCGCGGGGCGAAAGCCACGCCGCGCAGAAACGCGTGACCGAGCCCACCAACGAACCCGTCGCCCTTGGCGAACGCGAGCGAATAGCCGACGAGCGCCCACATGACCGTCGCGACGGCGATCGCGCCAATCGACATCATGAACGTGTTGAGGGTGTTCTTGGAGCGCACGAGGCCGGCATAGAACAGGCCGAGCGCTGGAGTCATCAGCAGCACCATCGCGGTCGCCACCAGCATCCAGGCCGTGTCCCCCGCGTTCACATGAGTGGACACCGCCAGCTCGCTCATTGCCGTCATTTGTCTACCGGGGTCACGGCGGCTTCGTCGGTCTCGCCGGTACGGATCCGGACCGCCTGCTCCAGTGGAACAACGAAGATCTTGCCGTCGCCGACCTCACCGGTCCGCGCGCCGGCACAGAGCGCGTCGATCGTCGGCTGCACGAAGTCATCGGAGACAGCGACCTCGAAGCGCACCTTCTCGGAGAGTCCCATCTTCACGGTCGTGCCACGGTAGGTCTCGACCCGATCCAGCTCGCCGCCATGCCCCTGCACGCGGCTCATCGAGATGCCACCCACCTCGGCACGGTAGAGGGCTTCCAGCACGTCGTTGACCTTCTCCGGGCGCACAATGGCGATCACGAGCTTCATGAAGTCAGCAGATTAGGTCACCAAGGGTCACTTGGGGAGTCCGCAAGCCTCCTGTTGCACTGTCTCGCCAGAGCGAACGAGTCGCTAAATGTCCTCGGCGACCGATTGGGCGCTTACGCTGTCCTGCCCGTATGGCTCATGTCTGTCTCGTAGCTCGCTCGGGCTGATGCCGTAGTTGGCTTTGAATGCGCGGGCGAAATAGGACGGGTCTCAAGAAGCAGAAATCGAAGAAGAAGCGCCAGTCCTGCGAAAGGCAGGCCAAGCAGAAGTATGCAGCCCAAGCCCAAGTCCAAGCCAAAGACGAAGACCAAGAAAAAGTGATCAGCGCCGGCGGCGTCAGACCCCAGCCGTCACGGCCGCTGGCTCCTCCGCGCGCGCCGCTTCGGCGTGCTCGCGGCTGTCGCGCGAGGAGATCAGCAGCGCGGTGAGAATCGCGCCCACGACGGCGAAGCCCGCGCCTACGAGGAACGCGCGGTCGAATCCCTTGCTCAACGCGACCGCTGAGCTGTGAGTCCCTGCGTGGAGCAGGCTCTGCGTGCGACTGTTGGCGACAGTGGCGAGGATCGCGAGCCCGAGGGCCCCGCCGACCTGCTGGGAGGTGTTGATCAGTCCCGATGCGAGCCCCGCCTCCCGGGGCTCGATGCCGGTCACGGCGGCGATCGTGACCGGGACGAAGGCAAGCCCGAGTCCGATGGCCGCGAGCAGCGACGGCCCGAGCACGTCTGCCGTGAAGGAGCCGCCTACCCCACGCACGCGCGAGAACCACAGCAGACCGCCCGCGATGAACAGCAGACCAGCGATCAGCGTCGGCTTGAAGCCCACGCGCGTCACGAGCTGCGACGCGCCTCCGGCGGACAGGATGATGGCGACCGACAGCGGAAGGTAGGAGAGCCCCGCCTTGATCGGCGAGAAGTGGAGCACATCCTGGAGGTACAGGGAGATGAAGAAGAACATCGAGAACAGCGACATCCCGATCAACAGGCCCACGATGTCCGCCCCTCTGAGCGTGCGCAGGCGGAAGATCGAGAACGGAACCAGCGGGTGGCGTTGGCGCAGCTCGATCGCGATGAACCCAGCAAGCAGGATGGCTGCCCCGGCCAGTCGCAGCAGAGTGGTCGTCGATCCCCAACCCACATTGACCGCGTCAACGACCGCGTAGACGAGCAGTGCGAGACCCGCTGTGACCGTCACTGCCCCCGGCACGTCAAAGCCCTTGGTCCCATCGTCGGCGCGACTCTCCAGCAGCAGCCGAGGGGCGAGCATCGCGGCGATTATGCCGATGGGGACGTTCACGAACAACACCCAGCGCCAGCTGAGTCCGCTCGTCAAGATGCCGCCGAGCAGCACGCCCGCCGCGCCGCCGGCGCCCGCGACCGCGCCCCAGATGCCGAGCGCTCGATTGCGCTCGGCGCCTTCGGCAAATGTGGTGGTCACGATCGAGAGCGCTGCCGGTGAGACGATCGCTGCGCCCAGACCCTGGATCGCGCGCGCCACGATCAGCCACGCCTCGGACTGGGCCAGCCCCCCGCCGAGTGAGGCGAGCGAGAACAGCACCAGGCCGACCATGAACATGCGCCTGCGCCCGAGCAGGTCGGCGAGACGCCCACCCAACAGCAGGAATCCGCCGAATGTGAGCGTGTACGCGTTCACGACCCACGACAGGTTGGTGCGCGAGAAGTGCAGGTGAGCCCCAATTGAGGGCAATGCCACGTTGACGATCGACGCGTCGATCACGATCACGAACTGCGTCATCGCCAGCAGCACGAGAGCCAGGTTCTTCGCCCGGGGCGTGTCGAGGCTCATCGGGCTCGCGCCGCGCTCAGAGTTGGCCGGCGCGGCTTGGTAAGTGATGTTAGGGGCGTTCAAAGGCTCGGGTTCGGCTTTCGCTGCCAGCATACCCACAGCTCGCACGCAACCCAAGCTGGACAGAACGGAGTTATACCTTCTGACTTTTTGTGTCAATTGGACCAGTGGTTTTACGCAAAATCGACGATATTCTGCGCTACGCTAGCTGCCTGTCAGTCAGGTTCAGGGGACCGCATAAATACATAGGGATGTGAGCAGTGGTCCGCTATCGGACATTGCGCAGACCGTCAATAAGCTGGTTCGAAAGCAAGACGCCGCGATTCTCGTCACGGGAGGAGATTCGGTGATGGACCGTACCGCGCGAGGCGTGCTCGACATCGCCCGCAGCGTGCTCGCAGAGCTCGATGTCGAGCTGGTGCTCAACCGAGTGCTCGAGTCCGCCCGAGAGTTGACCGGCGCCCGCTACGCCGCGCTTGGCGTGCTCGGCGGCTCGCATACGGAACTAGACCGCTTCCTCACGATCGGGATCGACGAGTCCGAACGCGCGGGCATCGGCGCACTGCCGCGCGGCCGCGGTGTGCTGGGCGAGCTGATAGCCAACCCCACGGCGCTGCGCTTGTCGGACATCAGCGAACACCCGCGCTCCTACGGCTTCCCCCATGGTCATCCGCCGATGGAGAGCTTCCTCGGGGTGCCGATCATGATCGACGGTACCCCGTTCGGCAACCTCTACCTGACCGAGAAGGAGCACGGCGAGCAGTTCAGCGAAGCCGACGAGGAGGCCGCGACGATGCTTTCCGAGATAGCCGGCTTCGCGATCGACCACGCCCGCCGCTATACCGGCGCCAAGGAGCACCAAGACGAGCTGCAACGAACGGTCGCCGCACTCAATGCCACGACCCAGATCGCCCGTGCCGTCGGCGCCGAGACCGACCTCGACGTGATCCTCGGGCTTGTCGCCAAGCGCGGCCGCGCCCTGGTCGATGCGCGCCTGCTGGTGATCGAGCTCGTGCAGCGCGGCCAGCTGGTGGTGTCCGCCGGCGCCGGCGAGCTGCCCCCCGGGCTACTGGGGCAGCAGGCGCCGCTCGGCGACTCGGCCGCCAGTGCCGCGCTGCGTACGCATCACGCCCAGCGCTTGCAGGAACCACTCACCCGCGCACGCTTCGACGAGCACGGCCTCGGCACGCTCGGGGTGGAGGCGTACGGCGGGCTGTTGATGCCGCTCGTCTTTCGAAACCACTCCTATGGAGTGCTCGTGGCGATAGACCGGCTGCACGACGGACCGGAGTTCACGCTAGACGACGAGCGCTTGCTGGAGGCTTTTGCCGCGAGCGCTGCCACCGCCGTGGCCACGGCCCAGTCGGTGGCTTCCGAGCGTCGGCGCCAGCGCCTCGCGGCGGCCGAGGACGAACGCCAGCGTTGGGCGCGCGAGCTTCACGACGACACCCTGCAGAGTCTCAGCGCACTACGCGTCGGGCTCTCGACGGCCAGGCGCTCGGGCAAGCCAGCGACGCTTGAGCAGGCTGTGAGTACCGCGATAGACCATCTGGACGAGGGGATCACGAACCTGCGTGCGCTGATCACCGACCTGCGGCCCGCCTCACTCGACGAGCTCGGAGCCGCGGCCGCGATCCAGGCGCTGGGCGAACGTGCCGAGCGCCACGGCGTCGACGTTGACATGAGCATCGAGCTCAATGCGGATAGGGCACGCCACAGTCCTGAGATCGAGACCGCGATGTACAGGATCGTGCAGGAGGCGCTCACCAACGCCGCCAAGCACGGCAACGCGAAGCGAGCGGTCGTGGAGGTACACGAGGACGACAGCGACATCCACGTGAGCGTGCGCGATGATGGCGTGGGCTTCGACCCCGCCGCCCACACCGATGGCTTTGGACTGCTGGGGATGCACGAGCGCGTCCAGTTGCTTGACGGCGCCCTCCAGGTCGAGTCGGCGCTCGGGTGTGGCACGACGATTGAGGTGCGCCTCCCGATTAAGCGCCTACCCACGGCGGATGCCCGCCCGCGCTCGGCGACCGGACCGGGTTAGCGCCCGCGCTGCCGGCTTGTGCGTCGGGACCTGCGCTCAGCCGAAGAACACCTCGGCGGTCTCGAACAGGCGCGGGTCGAGCAGCTTCGGCTCAGTCAGCGCATCCGCCAAGCTCACCTCGACGATGTCGGGGCCGCGCAAGGCCACCATGTGCCCGAAGCGCCCAGCGGCCACGGCGTCCATCGCGGCGACCCCGAAGCGCGTTGCGAGCACGCGGTCATAGGCGGTAGGGGTGCCCCCACGCTGCACGTGGCCGAGGATCGTGGCGCGCGTCTCATAGCCTGTGAGTGACTCGATCTGGCGCGCCAGCTCAACGCCGATGCCGCCGAGGCGCGCGTGCCCGAACTCATCCGTGGGCTGCTCCTCGGCGAGCGACATCGTGGTCCCCTCACGGGGGGCCGCCCCCTCGGAGACGACCACGATCGAGAACGTCACACCGCGCGCGTGGCGATGGCGCAGGTGCGCGCACACCTCATCGATGTCAAACGGCCGCTCGGGCACGAGGATCGCGTCCGCTCCGCCCGCGATCCCCGCATATGTGGCGATCCAGCCCGCGTGGCGGCCCATCACCTCCACCACCATCACGCGGTCGTGGGACTCCGCGGTGGTGTGCAAGCGGTCGATCGCGTCGGTGGCTATCTGCACCGCGGTGTGAAAGCCGAAGGTGACGTCGGTGTCGCCAATGTCGTTGTCGATCGTCTTGGGGACCCCGACGAGCCGCAATCCCTCCTCGCTCAAGCGCAGCGCCACGCCAAGCGTGTCCTCGCCGCCGATCGGGACGAGCGCATCCAGACGCTCGCGCTCGAAGGTCTCCCTGATCCGCTCCATGGCACCCGTGCGACCGTCGAATGGGTTGGTGCGCGAGGTGCCTAGGATCGTGCCGCCGCGCGGGAGGATGCCCGCCGTGCTCTCGCGCGTGAGCTCGATCGTCTCGTGCTCGAGCACGCCTGCCCACCCGTGGCGAAAGCCGACGAAGCTGTTCTCGCCGACCGCCCCACCGCGGCGCACGACGGCGCGGATCACGGCGTTCAGGCCCGGGCAGTCCCCGCCGCCGGTGAGGATGCCTATGCGCACCGCGACTCGGAAATGACGCACAGCATGGGAAAAGTCTCGCAGTAAGTGGAAGGGTCAGTGCTTTGCCACGTCCAAACAGGGCAATTTGTCCGCTAGGCAAGGCTTGGGGGGCGCTCTAGCGTCTTCTTATGCTCCCTGTGCTCCCGCTTTTCCGCCTCGCGTCCGTACCGGATTCCGAGCCGGACTCCGAGGTGGACGCCGTGCGGACGAGCTCGATCCGGACGATCTTGGCCGATGACCACGTGGCGATGCGCCAGTGTCTGCGGTTGTTGCTCGACGGCGAAGCGGATATCGATGTGGTCGCAGAGACAGACAGCCTGCAAGCGGTGATCGGACATGTGCACGCCAGTCACCCCGATGTACTTGTGCTCGACCTCGGCATGTCAACCCACGGGGCGGGTATCGAGGTGCTTGACAAGCTGAACCGCGAGGCACGTGACACACGCATCGTGGTGCTCACCATGAACGACGATCCCGCTTTCGCGAGGCGCGTGCTCGACAACGGTGCGACTGGGCTCGTGCTCAAGGAGATGGCTGACTCAGACCTCCCAGCGGCGGTGCGCGAGGCCGCGCGCGGCAGACGCTACGTGAGCCCGTTGGTCGCGTCAAAGCTCAATGGCGGCAAGTCGAGCGCGGGTGACGGGTTGACCCCGCGCGAGCGCGAGGTCTTGCGTCTGATCGCCCTCGGCCATACGAGTGTGGAGATCGCCCAGAAGCTCGGGCTCTCGCCGCGTACGATCGAGACTCACCGCGCCCGCATCCATCGCAAGCTGGGCCTCAGCACGCGGGCTGAACTTGTTCACTACGCCCTGCGCCACGACCTCTTGCAGCTATGACTGAGCTCACGAGCAGTCTCGGTGTCTGCGCCTACCATGATCGCGAGTGTCACCCCGTGGCTGCGTCACTCTCCTGAGATGAGCTTCGCGGCGCGTTTGATGCGCGGTCCGAGGCGCTTGACGAGCCTCTCCACTGTGTAGGCGGAAGATGGGACGGTTATGTCGATCGCGAGCGGGTGCTCGCCTGGTGGGCGGGGAACGAGTACGGCGATTGAGCGTGACCCGGCGAGGAGCTCTTCGTCGCTGACCACTATTCCTCGTGGGCTGGTGCGCTCCAGCTCGGCGGTGAGGTCGGCGGCCTTGAGGATCGTGTTCGGTCCCCTGGGGATGAGCTTGATCCCCGCGAGCAGCTCGCGCCGCTCCGCGTCGGAGAGGCTTGCGAGCAGGACCTTGCCAAGCGCGGAGCAGTGTGCGGGGATGTTCGCTCCCACTCCGAGGTCGCAGTCGATCGCGTGCTGGCCGACGCCGTGGCTGAGCAGGCGATAGACGTAGATGACACGGGGCCCGTCGAGCACCCCCATGCTGACCGTGTGGCCTGTGTCGTCGCGCAGCTCTTCAAGCACGGCGCGCGCGGCTACCCGCTGGCGAATGGCGCCGATCGCCGCGCTTCCCGGACCCGCGACGCGGCGCGCGAGACGGTACTTGCGCTTGGTGTCCTGCTCGAGGTAGCCGAGTGCGACGAGCGTCATCGCGTAGCGGTGGGTGGTGGAGCGACTGATGCCGACGATGTCGGAGATGTCGGCGATCCCGAGCGTCTGGTGCTCGCGTGAGAAGGATTCGAGGATCGCGACGCCGTATTCCAGCGAGCGCGAGAGTCGCGGGTCAGGAGCGGGCCTGACCCGAGGCGGGTGTGGGCTGTCGGCGGCGTCCTGCGCACGGACCTTGCCGCCACGTCTCCCGCCTGCGCTCTGCTTGGAATCATCGTCCTTGTGCGACTTGTTCTTGTCGTCCTTGTGCATCGCGATTTCACCTCATAGCTCGAGCCGCACGGCCGCGTGCCCGCGCGCACCGCAAGAGCACGCTTGGACACGGGTTTCGGGCCCATAATGGGAGAGTACAATCGTCTGTTGGTGAAAACGCTACAACATCGAGCGGTTGGAACTTCTGGTGGCTCGATCTCAGGCAGGCGAGACGCGCGCGACGATCGCCGCGACCAGCTCGGCAAAGGACATCCCGGCGGCCTCGGCGGCGGCGGTGGTGATGCCGGTCTCGGTGAGTCCGGGAATGGTGTTGATCTCAAGTACCTGCGGCACCTCATGTTCGTCGAGGATGAGATCCACGCGGGCGAAATCGCGGCAGCCCATCAGCGCGTAGCTCTGTAGCGCCGCCGCCTCGACGCGCGCGTGCGCTTCATCGGAGAGCTCGGCCGGGACCTCCATGCGCAGCTGGCCGATCGTGTAATGGGCTTCATAGCTGTAGAAGCTCTCGGGGGTGAACAGCTCGACCACCGGCAGGGCACGGGGACCCTCCCCGGGGGTGTCGAGCACGGTGACGGCGAGCTCGCGCCCCACGATGCGCTCCTCGACGAGCACGCGATCGCCATACCCGAAGGCACCGAGGATCGCGCTTGGCAGCTGCTCGGCGCTCGCGACGAACTTGATGCCGATGGCCGAGCCCTGCGCGACGGGCTTGACCACCGCGGGCAGCCTCAGCTCTTCGAGCAGCTTGGGGAACGTGCGCGCGCCGCCGAGCTCGCGGAAGGCGGTCTCGTTGAAGCTGTGGAACGCGGGCGTGGGAATGCCGTGCAGGCGCAGCATGCGCTTGAACAGCATCTTGTCCATGCACAGGGAGCTGGCGAGGGGGTCCGATCCGGTGTAGGGCACCCCGAGCGTCTCGAGCAGGTCCTGCAGGGTGCCGTCCTCGCCGCCGCGCCCGTGCATCGCGACGAACACAAAACGGGGCTGCTCGGTAAGTACGCGTTCGATGAAGTCGCCATCGACGTCGAGTGCCTGGACGGTGTAGCCGAGTGTGCGCAACGCACGCTCCACGCGGTGGCCACTGCGCAGCGAGATCTCGCGCTCTAGCGAGCGTCCGCCCATCGCGACGATGGCTGGGGCGTCGCTCATGCGCTTGCCCTCATGGCGTGTGCTCGCATGGCGTGTGCTCGCGCGCGACGCGTGGGAGCAGGCAAATCAGGACAGTAAACGCGAGCCCTGTTCACGCCTTCTCCCCAGTCTTCGAGCCGGAGGCGCGCTGGGCGAGCAGATTGGTGGCAAACACGGTGGTGGTGCGCAGCTTCTCGCGCTGCTCGGCGAGCGCGAAGTCGATCAGCTCGTCCATCAGGTCCACGAATGGCAAGCCGGCAGGCTCCCACAGGTAGAAGGAGAACGAGCCGGGGATCGTGTTCAGCTCGTTGACGTACACGCGTTGCTGCGCGTCGATGAGGAAGTCCACGCGCGTGACACCGGCGCAGCCGAAGGCGGTGAAGGCGCGCTTGGCGAGGTCCTGCACCTGTGAGGTGAGCCCGTCGGGCAGCGGTGCCGGTATCAGCCGCTGGGCTCCCTTCATACCCTCGTTCTTGGCGCCTCCCATGTACTTGTCCTCGAAGGACAGAAAGCTCTCGGCGGCGACCGGCTGCTCGCACAGCGAGGCGCGCGGCTCGACGCCGGGCCGACCGATGACGGCGCAGTTGACCTCGATGCCGCCCTCGACCGAGGGTTCGACGAGGCAGGTGCGGTCCAGCTCGAAGCCGAGCTCGAGCGCGCCTGAGAGCTCGGCTTCGCTTGTGCAGCGGCGCACGCCGACACTCGAGCCAAGCGAGGCGGGCTTGACGTACATCGGAAAATCGAACGCCTCCCGCGCGCGCATGAGCCCCCCGCTTCTGTCGATGTCCCACTCCGCTCGGTGAAGCGCAACGTGCTCGAGCGCAGGCAGGCCCGCCTGCGCGAGCACGGCCTTCGTAGTGACCTTGTCCATCGCGGCGGCGGCCGCGTTCACGGGCGGGCCCACATAGGCCAGCTGGGCGAGCTCCAGGGCGCCCCCCAGGCAGCCGTCCTCGCCCTGGGTGCCGTGCGTCGCCAGGACCACCACGTCCAACTCGATCGATTGTCTGTCCCGCCCACCCGCGCGGCGCCCACGCAACAGCGATCCACCCTCGCCGCTCGCGCGCAGCAGGCGACCTTTGTGCAGGTCGAAGTTGACCTCCTCGGCCTCGGGGTCATCGCCGTCCTGCTGATAGACCGACAGCTCGCGCAACGCGTCGCCGGTATACCAGCGTCCGCTGCGCGCGATGTAGATGGGCACCGGTGCGTGGCGCTCCTCGAGCACCCCCAGGGCCTGCAGCCCGGTGATGATCGACACGTCGTGCTCCACGGAGCGCCCGCCAAAGGCGACGCCCACTCTCAGTCCGCTTGGTGGCATACGGTCGTTAGCCTAATAGCGGAACCCCCGGACCCTCGCCCGACCTCAAGGCTTCCGTCGATCGCGGGGCCTGGGGAGACGGCTGATGGCGGGGGGAAGAGAGAGACTGCTGATGGCGGGGCCGGGCGAATATCGTGGGAACGCCGAGCAGGACCCGTAAGGGTCCCCATCCCAAATAATCCTCAGGAGGCCGAGACGGCCTGGCTCTCCGGTTCGGCGTAGGTGTCGGGGAGATCGTTCTCGAATAGGACCACGTCCCCCGCGCGGGTGAGGCGGCCGAGCAGGGCGGTGGCCTCGGTGATGTCGCGCACGACGTGGACGCTCGCCGCGTCCATGCCGGCGCTTGCGAGCCCTTCGCGAATCGGCACCGTGCGGGCGGGACCGACGAGGATCGCGATGTCGCACACGCCGCCGGCGTGCTCGCCGAAGCCGCGGTTGAGCTGGGCCTCCAGCTCGCCCAGCTCGACCATGCCGGGTGTGACGAGCAGGCGCCGAGAGGCGGGGTGCTCGCGCAGGACCTCCAGTGCGGATGCGGCGCCGTCGGGATTGGAGTTGTAGGCATCGTCGATCACGACCACGCCCGCGCGGCGATTGTGGATCGGCTGCAGCCTGTGCGCAGGGGCCTCCACGCGCGATAGCCCCTCGGCAATGCGGGCGCCGTCGATGCCGAGCACGTGCCCCACGGCTGCGGCGGCGAGCAGGTTCGCCACGTTGTGGCGCCCGAGCAGTCCCGCGCTTACGGGGATGAGCGGGCTATCGGGGCCTTCGAGCTGCAGGTTGAAGTGGGTGCGACCGTCCGCCAGCTGGATGTCCTGCGCGAGAACCTGCACGCCCGGCGTTTTTTTTGGGGATTGGGTCGTTCTCTGCGAGATACCATCGCGATCTGACGCCGCTGCGACCGCGCCCTCCTCGTCGGTGGTGCGGTTGGCCTCGCCAGTCCGATTGTCGGCGTCCGTGGCGCCCGCCGGTTCGCCGGGGCCTTCGATGCCGAACAGCGTGACGGGCACCGTGGCGCGTGCCGCCAGCTCCACGCAACGGGGGTCGTCGGCGTTGGTGACGAAATGACCGTCTGGCGGAAGCGCGTCGAGTAGCTCTCCCTTGGCCGCGGCGATCGCCTCGATCGAGCCGAGCCGCTCCAGGTGCATCGGGCCGATCGCGGTTATCACCCCGACGTTGGGATGCACCAGCTCGCACAGCTCGGCGATGTCCCCGCGGCGGAACATCCCCATCTCGACCACGAACGCCCGATGGGACTGGCGCAGGCGCTCGTTGATCGTGCGGATCACGCCCAGGTAGCTGTTGTAGCTCTCGGGTGTCACGAGTGTGGGCCGGTCGGCGGCGAGCACCGCCCCTACGCAGAACTTGGTCGTGGTCTTGCCGTAGCTGCCGGTGATGCCCACCACCAGCGGGTCCCACTCGCGCAGCGAGCGTTTGGCGCGCTGCACGTAGCGCCGGTTGATCGCCTCTTGCACGGGTCCCAGGGCGAGGTTGGCACCCACGAGCGTCCACGGTGCGCCCGCCAGCAGCACCGCCCCGAGCCCGAGCAGTACGGCAAGTGTGGCCGTGGTGAGCCCGGCGGCGGCCCCCACGATCGCCGCGACCACGAGCAACGCGGGTGGTGCGAGTGCCGTTGCGAGCAGGCGCTTGGCCCGACCGGTGAAGACGAGTGGCTTGACGGCCTCGCGGCGCCAGTCGCTCACTCCGAGTGCGCCCAGCGGACACACGAACAGCAGCAGCGCCCCGCACAGCCAGCCCGAGCCCGCCGCGCGGGCCGCGATCGCTCCAGCGAACACCAGCACCACGAGCCCGATCTCGCGTGGGGCGATCAGCTCCGAGCGCCGCCGTAGCCACAGCATCAGCCGTGCCGGCTCGTAGTGCTCGAGCTGGAACAGGTGCAGCAGGCGGTGCTCGTGGCCCGCCAGGCGTATGCCGAGCGCGAGCAGAGCGAGCACTAGTGAGACACCCTCGAATGCGCTCACTTCTCCCCCGCTGACTCGCTGGGTGGGGGGTCTCCAAAATCGCTTGTCCCCCGCGCTCGCGGGGGGGACCCCTCTGAGACATCCCCGCCATCAGCGGTTGGCGGGGCGATGAAGTGCGACACGATGCGCGCGAAGCGGGTGGGCTGGTCGAGATAGCTGTAGTGGCCCGCGTCCTCGAGCACGACCAATCCGGCATCCGGGATCAGCTTCTCCATCGCGCGTCCGTCCGCGACGGGCGTGTCGGTGTCGTTGGCGCCCCACACGAGCAGCGTCGGCACGGAGATGTGGGGCATGTGCTCGCGCAGGTCGCTGTTTACGAGTCGCACGAGCGTCGGGCGCATCTCCCCGGCGGCGGCATAGTCGGCCGAGGCGACCCGTCCCACGATCCGAGCGCGCAGTTGCTCGCCGGGCTTGCCCAGATAGCGCGCGGCGTACTTGCCCGCCTTTGCCATGCCCACGCGCCGGTAGTAGCGCACGGTGCGCTTTGGGCGGATGCCGGCGGAGTCCACGAGCACCAGTCTCGCGGCGCGCCCTGGTTCGGTGGCGGCCATCCTGATCGCGATCCGCCCTCCGTTTGAGTGGCCCACGATCGCGGGACGCTCGATCGCTAGCTCATCCATGAAGGCGGCGACGAACGCCTGGTACTCCTCCACTCCCCAAGGCACCGGCGGCAGCTCGCTCTGTCCGTGGCCGGGCAGGTCCGGTGCGTACACGGTGGCCACGGGTGCGAGCCCGGCGACGATCGGATACACCGCCTCGATTGACGCTCCCCACCCGTGCAGCACGAGCAGGGGCGGGCCCGATCCGCGCACCAGGTAGCGGGTGCTCAGGCCGAGCACCGTTGCGAGCTGGGTGGGGAGGGCGGTGGGCACGCGCTAACGGTATTGCGCGGGCGAGCGTTTTAGGGGAGCGGCTGGACAGGCGGGCCGTCACCTGCTATTCTTCATAAATTCGATAGAGAATCTGGAGATTAGCCTGTGAAGACCGATATACACCAACACCTCTGGACTGAGCCACTACTCGCCGCGCTTGCCCGCCGAGGCGAGCTGCCGTTCGTGCGCAGCGAACAGGGCCTCACCGTCCTGTTCCTCGCCGGAGAGCGCCCCTATGTGATCGACCTCGATGGCGAAGCCCCCCCACGACGCGCCGAGCTGGTGGGACACGACGGATTTGACAGAGCGCTTGTGTGCCTGTCGAGCCCGCTGGGCATCGAGGCCCTGCCGCGCTCGGCGGCCACACCGCTGATAGATGCCTACCTCGACGGGGCGCTCGCGCTCGGCGAGCCATTCGGCGTGTGGGCGCCACTCGCGCTAGAGGGGCTTGACGCCGACGATGTGGACCGCGCGCTCGACCGTGGCTGCATCGGCATATCGCTGCCCGCCGGTGCGCTCGGCGGCGTCGACATGCTCGCGCGTCTCTCCCCAGTGCTCGCCCGCATCCAGGCGCGCGGGGTCCCGCTGTTCATTCACCCGGGTCCGGGAACCCGTTTGCCCACCCAGGAAGCAACGCTCGGCGACCCGTTGTGGTGGCCTGCCCTGACTCGCTATGTGGCCGAGGTGCACGCAGCCTGGTTCGTGTTCGTCACCGCCGCGCGTCGGCTGTTCCCGGAGCTGCGCGTGGTCTTCGCCATGCTCGGCGGGCTCGCTCCCTTGCACATCGAGCGCCTGTTCGCGCGAGGGGGGCCAAGGATCGACGTGGAGGACCCACTGATCTTCTACGACACCTCCTCCAACGGTCTCCAAGCGATCTCCCTGATGGAGCGCCTGGTCGGCATCGACCAACTCCTCTACGGCTCCGATCGTCCGGTCGTCGACCCCGACTGCCACGGCATCCGCGAGATGCCCGAATGGGAGCGCCTGACAGGCAACGCCGACCGGCTCCTCGCCCGCAAGACTGAGCGCCGGCTCTCGGCGAGGGATGTGCGCGCCCGGTCCGCGGGCACGAGGCCCAGACGAATCGCTGTCCTCGAGAGGGCAGTTCGATGAAAGCCGATTTCTCCTATGTCCGCCTCCCTCGCGGACGCACCCTGTGCGGGGAGGAGCTGGAGATGTTCGTGGAAGATCTCGCTGGCTCTCCCGAGCTGTGGATCGACCTCGTCAAGCACGACCGCACCCAGCGCCACTACGAGGAGATCTTCAGTGACGAGTACATCACCGCCTGGCTGATCTGCTGGATGGAGGATCACGACACCGGCTTTCACGACCACGACATCTCCTGCGGAGCCGTGGCGGTGGTCAGTGGCTGTGTGCGCGAGGAACGTCTCACGCTCAACGGGCCTCGCGCCGAGAACTTGGTGCGAGCGGGCGAGAGCTTCAACTTCTCGGCATCGGACATCCACCGCGTGCGTCACGCCGGCAGCGATCCCGCGGTGACACTGCACGTGTACTCCCCGCCGCTATTGAGCATGGGCGCTTATGTCGTAGATGACGACGGGCGCCTGGAGCGCCGTCCGATGCCCGCCAGCGAGGAGCTGCGACCGCTCGGCGCTCCCAGCTAGGAGCGCGAATTCGTGCTCGACCGGGGAGAGCGTGCCAAGCAGCTCGGAGGCTCGCCGCCCAGGAGCGCCAGGCCACACGTTTGAGAAGTTGGGCCACGCAGCTGTAATGTCGGCGCGCGGGCGGACAATACTGTCGTGTGAGCGATGTCCCGCACCCGTTCGAAGCAGTGTTCAACGGCTACTACGGGGCAGTACATCGCTATGCGGCGCGTCGTGTGGCCCCGGAGGCGGTCCAGGACGTTGTCGCCGAGACGTTCCTCGTTGCGTGGCGGCGCTACGGCGAACTGCGCGGCGAGCCATTGCCGTGGCTGCTTGGGATCGCGCGACGGGTGGCTGCCAACCAGCTGCGCGCCGGCGCCCGCAGAGAGGCGCTACACGCTCGCTTGCGCACTGAGCAGCGGGTCGTGCCGGATGGCGGACTCCCCGAGCGCGACTCACAGCTCGCCACGGCCCTGGCGACGCTGGGCGATCGCGATCGCGATCGCGAAGCGCTGATGCTCGTGGCGTGGGACGGGCTTGAGCACCGCGACGCGGCCCGCGTGATGGGTTGCACCACCGGAGCGTTCGCGGTTCGCGTGCACCGTGCCAGGCGCAAGCTCGCCCGTGCGCTCGGCGGCGAGCAGCAGCACCCGATCGAAGTCCCCCGAGAAGCGAGGTCGCCACTATGAGCGTCGTCCCCGATCCGATCACTCGACTCGCGGCCGCCGACCCGGCCCAGGGTCTCGCCGTCGATGAGGGCTCGCGGGCGCTTGTGTGGCAGCGCGTGCTTGCTGTCCAGGCCACATCTCAGCCAGCCCTCGCTGGCATGTCCCCACTCGCTTCGCCTCCCCCCGGCGTCGTACCGGGCCGGCCAGGCCGTCGCCGGGTTGGCAGCTGGCCGCGCGGGCACCGCCGTCCACATGTTCGCCGGCGCACGCTCATGCTCATTGTGCCGGCGCTGCTTGCGCTCGCCGGTTGTGGGGCGCTTGCGGCCGGGGTGATCCGCTTCGGTGCGCCCGCGAAGTCCTCACCCCATGTCTTCCCCGGCCCGCGAGCAGGCACCGGCACACCGATACCGGGCGCGGAGCGGCTGCTTGCGATCGCCACGCCCGACCCCGAAGGTGGGCCGGGGTGGGGCATACGCCTGTACCACACCACCCGTGGCCTCGGCTGCGTGCAGGTCGGGCGCGTGTTCGACGGTAAGTTCGGCGCGCTCGGCCAGGATGGCGCCTTCGGCGACGACGGCCGCTTCCATGAAGTCCCCGTCAACGCTCCTCTAATCGAAAGCGACTGCTCGAATCTGGACGCCAACGGCCGAACCTTCATGAACAAGAGCGTGTTCAATCAAGCCGCGAGCGGGTGGTCCGGCCGCGGTAGCTGCTCCCCGGCGAGCTCGAACAAGCTGAACATCCCGCCGGACAGCGGTATCTGCGAGCAGAGCCATGAGCGCGACCTCTATTACGGGCTGCTTGGTCCCGACGCGCAGAGCATCACCTACGTCAGCGACGGTCACAGCGTCACGCAGGCTACCTCTGGCTTGGAAGGCGCCTATCTGCTCGTCGTACACGCGACTCCCAACAAAATCTTCAACTTCATGGATGCCGGCGACGGCGGCGTGGTGCCGATCAGCGGGCCGATCACCGCGGTCCACTACCGCGACGGGCGCACCTGCAATCTCACGGCGCGCAGCTGGATCGGCGGAGTGGACGCGTGTACGCCGTCGCTGCCCGAGCCCGTCGGGTACGTGTCGCCAGGCGGCTCGCCGCTCACACATGCTCAGGTTGCCACACCGCTGCACGTCCGGCTCGTCCGCGCGCGCACCGGCGACGGCTACGAAATGCTGCTCAGCTTCAAGTCGCGCGTGGCGATCACCAACGCCCGCCGGCTCTATCAATTCGAATGGCGCGAACCAGATATGCGCGGCAAGGTGTATGCCTTCAGCATCACCCAGGGGGACATCGCCGTCGGCCAGACGGTCGCTAAGAATGTGGGCCGAGGGCTTGGCCGGGGTTTGATGCCGGGCGTCACGCGCGGGACCGTCAGCTTTATGCAGAGCACCGGCGGGGAAGAAAAAGAAAAAGCGGGCGTGCTTGTCGGGCGCTTTGCCGTGCGCGTACCGTAAAATACGCCACAGGGTACGATTGGGAGACGGGGAAACGGGGAGAGGATGGCTGAGACGATGGTTGACCACGGGCATGTACGACGGGTGACGGGCACGGGCGACGCACTGCGCAAGCTCTCGCTGGCACTCTGCTTGGGACTCGCCGTGGTGGCGATGCCCGCCACCGCGCTCGCCGCACCGGCGGTGACCGTCAAAGCGAAGATCGTGCCGATCCCGATCGAACCGAGCAAGCCGAACAGCCCCAACTACCCTGGTACCGGCAACATTCTTGGCGCCGGCGCGGCGCTCGAAGCCACGCTCACCGTCAGTGGCACCGAATACGGCGGCTTCCCGTCCCCGATCACGCAGGTCGTGGTGGAGCTGCCCGCGGGAGTGAAGCTCCATCAGTCGGGCTTTGCGACCTGTTCCACCGCGGTGCTCGAAAGCCACGAAGTCTCCAACTGTCCCAAGAAGTCCTATGCGGGCCCGGCGGGAGAAGTCCTCGGTGTCGTCGCCTTCGGCAGCACGCGCGTCCAGGAGAAAGCGACCATCCAGGCGTTCTTCGCTCCTGAAAACAAGATCGCGTTCTATACCGAAGGCACCTCGCCCACCTTGCTTGAAGTACTTGCGACCGGCAGCTTCTCCACGGCCGCTCCGCCGTTCGGCCCGAAGCTCACCGTCCCGGTGCCCCTGGTGCTCACGGTGCCCGGGGCTCCCTACGCCTCGGTGCTGTCGATCAAGGGCAAGGTCGGCGCTGCTTACAAGCAGGGCAAAAAGCTGATCTCCTACGGCACAGTGCCCAAGAAGTGCCCGAAGGGCGGCTTTACCGGCAAGGTCGAACTCACCTTCCTCAGCGGCGAAACGGTCACGGTCAACCCGACCGTGCCCTGTCCGAAGCGCTAGGGCCATGTCCTCCGCTTGGCCCGCGCTTCCCTACGCCGAGTGGAGAGAGACTTGCGACACATTGCACGCGCACACGCAGGTGCTCGGCAAGCTGGCGGCGACGCTCGCCCCGCCGGAGCCCCAGCTCCAGCACGCCGCGTTGCGGCTGAGCGCCCGCGGCTGGGAGACGCTGCCGTTGCCCGCCCCCGATGGCTCGGGGGCGCTTGTCGTGGCGCTTGACCTGCACACGCACCAGGCGCTTGTCGAGCACAGCGACGGGCGCGTGCTGCGTGTCGCGCTCGCGCCCGACCGGGCCGTGGGCGAGGTCACACGCGAGCTGCTCCTCGCGGTTCGCACGCTTGGCGGCCCCGTCGAGATCGATCCCACGCCGCAGGAGGTCTCCTGGAGCGTGGCGCTCGATGAGGACCACGAGCACACGCGCTATGACCCCGTTCAGGTCGAGCCCTACTTCGCCGCCGCCACGTGCGCCGCGCTCGTGCTCGGCGCACTTCGAGCTCCCTACCGTGGACGCTCCACGCCGGTCAACGCGTGGTGGGGCTCCTTCGATCTCGCCGTCAACCTCTTCTCCGGGCAGCCCGCCGATCCGCCGTCCGAGGACTTCATCATGCGCAACGCCATGAACGCCCAGGAGGTCGCCGTTGGTTGGTGGCCCGGAGACGCGCGCTATGAGAAGCCAGCCTTCTACGCCTACGCCCATCCCGCGCCCGACGGCTTCGCCGACGCCGTGCTCTCACCCGCGGCCGCGCGCTGGGAGGGAGAGCTGGGCGAGTACGTGCTCGACTGGGAGGACGTCTGCGCGGCCCATGACCCGCACGCCTTTGCGCTCGAATTCGCTCGCTCAGCCTTCCGTCATGCCTGCCTTGTGTGCGAATGGGATCCTGAGCTACTCGCCGGCGCCGAAGGAGACCCGCCGCCTGTCTGCTGAATGATTCCCGCGCTCGGATGATCCTCACGTCCTGAGCGATCCGCGCGCTCTGGATCAGCCCAGGCCAGTGTGGTGCCGCTTGAGGACACCCGGTCTGCACTCACTCGGCTTCGATTTGCCCCCGAAACCACTCCGAGGGCTCCACGCTGGCACCCTCTGCATGCACGCGGTCCGACAACCAATGATCGGAGGTGACCACTCGCACGAGGCCCGGCTCGGTCTCTTGCTTGAGCAATCGCACGATCTCGTCGTCGGCGGAGTCTCGTTTCGGGCGCGGGGCGTGGGTCACCAGGATCACCGTCGAGCGGATCGGCGGCCTCGGCGGCTGCTCGAACACCACCGTCACGTCCTCGCCGCCATATGCCGCCCACAGCTCGAGCTGGTGCACGAGCCTCACCATCGCGGCGTGGCGATCCTCCCACCAGCCGTCTGGCCGCGTCCCAATCACGTTCATGCCGTCCACCAGCCAACGCATGTCGGCAGCCTACCCGTCCGTGGTCTTTACACAGCACCAGGCTTCCGGGCACACGCTTGACTTGCGCCTGCGCTTATCCAAGCGTGCGCGCTCAGGTCATGCTCAGCACGAGCGGCTTCACCGGGCGCAGACCCAGCTCCGTCACCGAGCGCGCCGAGCACACGATCAGCTCCAGCGTCGCGCAATCCTCGAGTTCCACGAGCAGCTGCCCCTTGGGATCGTCGAGGATCGTCCGCTCGATGTGGAAAAGCGCCTCGCCATCCGTCAGGTATCCGCGATCGACCGGCGCGTCCGCGAGCTCGCCCACGGTGCTCTCTTCGTCCTGGCCGTCTGTCCCGCTCACGCTGTGCATAACCGCAAAGCTACCCCCTTTGCTCGACGCTACCCTCGGTAGGGGCTGCTGGTCTGTATGCGGAAAACCCCTGGCCTGCGCTCCGTCTATTGCTCGCGCACTCGCGTGTCGCAATGGCCATTGCGCGCGTCGCACTTTCGTCCTCGCGACTGAGACCGCATCGATCCGGGTAGGTGGGTGTTGTCTACATAGACACCGGTTGCTACATAGACTCTGCCTGGGGGCGACGCGGACTACGCGCTGGCTTGGGCTGAGCACAAGAGGAGGATCGCATGAGGTTGAGGTGCATTTGGCTACTTGGGACAGTTGCGTGTGCGATTGCTTGCTTCTCTGCGCCGGTGGCGCTTGGGGCTGGGTTCGGGGTGGAAAAGTTCGTCGCGGCCAACTGCATCGAAAGTCACCCTGAATGCGGCGAAGAACCGGGCACCACGTTCCCCACGGAACCTAGCCTGACCGAAGCCAAGGAAGCGGGCTATACGCAGGCCGCGGGCCATCCGCCATACGGGATCACGGCCTTCAAGGTTAATACCGAAGGCGTCTTTCCCAACGCGGTACCGGCAGGTCTCTTGACAGTTGGTCCGGTGGCGCACATTCGTACAGATGTAGCCCCAGGTGTCAGCACCAATCCCGAGGCCGTGGCGAAGTGCTCGATGGAAGAATTCGGTGCCGCGGAAGCGATACCGGGCACCGGCTTCTACGCCGAATCCAAATGTAAGACTGAATCTGAAATAGGGGAAAACAAGGTGGTCGTCTACATCGGTTCCAAGCCGTCTCCAGAAGGCGGCGACCTGCCGATCACGGGCAAGGCCTACAACCTCGTGCAGCCCGCCGGCCGCGCCTCTGACTTCGGCGTCGCGCTACCACTCCCGATACCGCTCACCGCTGAGATCATCAGCGGGACGCCCCTGAAAGGGACACCCGCCGAAACGGCTCAGTACTATGCGCACACGCTGATCGAAGGCGGCGTGGAATGGGCAAGCGATTACCACGACTACTATGAAATCAACGTCTCAACGGCGATTCCGTTGATCTCCTCGCGGCTGGCTCTCAAAGGCAACATCCTCCTGCCCGGGAAAGAAAACGGTGGCTTCATCACGAACCCAAGCAACTGCGCCGGCCCTGGTCCCTTCACCACCAACACGGTGACGCTCAAGTCAGAGGCGGGTCAGGAAGCAGCAAGGAGCTACACGGCGCCGATTGGCACCGAAAACTGTCTCGTTACAGGCCCTGGCGCGGTCCCCTTCGCGCCGACCTTCGCGCTTGCTCCTGAAAACAAGCAGTCCGATCAACCGACCGGTGTCATCGCCGAACTTGCGCTTCCCCACAGCGCGAGTCCCGCGGAACTCGATTCTTCGCAACTGAAGAACGCGAGCATCACGCTGCCTGAAGGTATGACGCTCAGCCCGTCGGCTGCCCACGGGCTGGAAGCCTGCACGCCCGCGCAGGCGCGGATTCACAGCACTACACCCGGCATGGCCTGCCCGGCGGCGTCCACGCTCGGTAGCGACACGCTGACGGTCCCCCAGCTCGAAGGCTCGCTGGAAGGCAGCGTCTACCTCGGCGGGCCTGAATCCGGTCCGATCACCGGGCCCCCGTACACGGTCTACGTCGACGCGGAGTCCGCGCGCTATGGGATCTCCGTCCGCCTCGAAGGCAAGGTCATCCCGAACGAAGCCACGGGACGCGTCACCGCGACCTTCGTAAACAACCCGGAACAGCCCTTCAGCAAACTGGTCTTGCACTTCAAGTCCGGTGCGCTTGCGCCGATCGCCAACCCGCTCACGTGCGGTACGGCTACGACCCAAGCGAGCTTCGCGCCCTACACGATGAACCCCGCGACGATCTCGCCGGCAATAGCGCCATTCGTGGTGGACAGCAACAACGCCGGCGGAGCATGCGCCTCACCGCTGCCGTTCACACTCAGCCAGAGCACGTCGGCGACCCCGACCACGGGTGGGTCCGCTACCAACTTCAACCTCAACCTGGGTCGTGCGGACGGCCAGCAGTATCTCTCGAAAGTCAGCGCCATCCTGCCTGCTGGGCTCGTCGGCAAGATTCCCGCGGTCCCGCTGTGCCCCGAACCCCAAGCGTCGCTTGGAACGTGCGCATCGACAAGCCAGATCGGCACTGCCGTCACGACGGTCGGGTCAGGTCCCACTCCGGTCCAGTTCTCGGGTCCCGTCTATCTCACAGGACCGACGGGCGGAGCGCCATATGGCATGACCACGGTGATCAACGCTGCCATCGGGCCATTCAGCCTCGGTAACGTCATCGTGCGCAGCAAGATCGAAGTCAATCCGATCACGGCCCGTATCACGGTTTCAAGCGAAGTGCCCACGATCCATGCGGGCATACCGCTGCGCCTCAAAACGCTCACCGTAGCCATCAACCGCCAGGGCTTCCTGGTCAATCCCACCAACTGTGGGGCGCTGACCACGAACACGACGCTCGGGTCGAGCTTCGGCGCGACCCAATCCCTTACCACGCCATTCCAAGCGACGGGTTGCAGCTCGCTCGCGTTCAAACCGACGTTCACCTCCTCTTCGAACGCGAAAACCTCGCGGGCGAACGGGGCCGCGTTGTTCGTCAAAGTCGGCTATCCCAGCGGCACCCAGGCGAACATCAAGTCGGTGCTCGTCACGGTTCCCAAGCAGCTCCCATCGCGTAACAGCACGCTGAAAAACGCTTGCCCAGAAGCCACCTTCAACGCCAACCCGTACGCATGTCCCTCGAACTCGAAGGTCGGCGGTGCGACTGTCACCACGCCGGTGCTCCCTCAGAAGGTCACCGGGCCCGCCTACTTCGTCTCGCACGGTGGGGCGGCTTTCCCGGATCTAGATCTGGTGTTGAAAGGCAGCGGGGTGGAGGTCATCCTGGTGGGCAACACCAACATCAAAAACGGCATAACCACATCGAACTTCGCCTCGCTGCCGGATGTCCCGGTAACGGGCTTCGAACTGAACCTGCCGACCGGTAAAAACTCGGCGCTCGGGGCGGTCACCAACCTGTGCAAGCAATCGCTTGTCATGCCCACCACGATCACCGCCCAGAACGGCAAGGTGATCAAACAGAACACGAAGATCTCTGTCAGCGGCTGCCCGGTCACCCTCGTCTCTCGTGCCGCGCGCGGCAGCAAGGCGATCGTGACGGTCAGGGTGCCGGCCGCGGGACGCGTGAGCGGCGGCGGCCCGGGCCTGAAAACGATCTATAAGCACCCGGGCAAAAGCCAGAACGTAACGCTTGAAGTGCCGTTGTCCACCGGCTCGAGGCCCTTCAGCGCACGCGTGCGTGTCGGCTTCATCCCGAAGGCCAAAGGCCAGAAAAGCTCGAGCGTCTCCACCACCGTCGTCTTCAAATAGAGGGGCCAGCTGGCTAGGGGCCAGAGTGGTATCGCGGGGCGGCCTGCTGGGCCGCCCCGCGAGCCAGCATCAATGATGCTTGCGAATCGCGTGACCTTGAATGTCGCTACGACGCCTTGACCGCCGAGCCACACGAGCATTTGACGGTTGGGGATCATCGGCGCGGGTATATCTGCATCGACAATAGGTGGACGCGCAACGCTGCACGGCTCAAGCATGCGCGTTGTCGATTGGAGGAGAGGACGAGATGAGGGTTACGAGGCTTGCTGGTTGCATCTGGATCGTGGGCGCGCTTGCGTTCGCGACTACGGCATTCTCGGCGCCGGCCGCGTTGGGGGCGTTTGGTGTCACTGAAGGGCACTTTGAAGCCGGCACTTGCAACGAAGCCTCGTGCACCTACTCTAGTCCGCACGGCGCCTTCTATACGCAGGCGGCAGGACATCCGCCCTTTGGAATCACCGCGTTCGAATTCAATTCTGAATCAAAGGGGCTTGGGAGTGAACCGGTAGGCAATGTCAAGAACATCCGAGTTGACGTTCCCCCGGGCTTGGCTGCAAATCCAGAAGCACTGCCGAAGTGCTCAGTCGTCAAATTTGAAAAAGATGAATGCGAAGCACCAGAGCAGGTGGGGACAGACGAACTCACAGTCTTTGTCCTCGGGGCGAACGTACCGGTCACGGGCGCCGTGTACAACCTCGAACAGCCCGAAGGGATCCCTCTGGAGTTCGGCATCCACGTCTCCCTAGCCGCTCCGCTCGTCGTAAACGAACACATTTTTCTCGTTGGGCATCTGAGCTGGAGCACGGACTATCACGAGTACTTCGAAATCAACAACGTCTCAAAGACGATCCCGATCTTGAAGTCTAAGCTGATCTTCGACGGGACCGCGGGAACAGGGTTTCTGACGATCCCCAGCGAATGCTCGAGCACCACCACATCTCACTTGCGGGTTGAATCGTATACGGGCGAAGTTTCCGAAACGAGCACGCATACTCCTGTGGGAGTCGAAGGCTGCGGCAATGTTCCATTCAAGCCCTCCATAAGCGTCACGCCTGGAGACTCCCAGTCAGACCGGCCGGATGGCGCGCTGGTAAAGGCCATGGTTCCACAGAGCGTCAGCTCGACGGAAGCAAACTCCTCGGACCTCCGCAACGCCGTTGTCACGCTGCCTGAAGGCATGACTCTAAACCCACCGGCCGCAAACGGCTTGACTGCCTGTACCAATACTCAAATCGGGATCAAAACGACCAATCCGGTGGAATGTCCACCCACGTCCAAGATCGGTACGGTCACGATCCAAACCCCGGATCTCCCGGCCGGGTCGCTCAGTGGAAATGTCTATCTCGGTCAGCCGCTGAGCTCCGAACCTGCCTCTGGTGAGGAGTACCGCATCTTCATTGACGCTGAGTCGGCCCACGGCGTATCGGTTCGACTTGAAGGGCATATCAGCGCAAATCCGAGCACCGGCAGACTCACAACGACATTCTCGGAGAATCCACAGCTGCCGTTCAGCGAATTGATCCTCGCCTTTGATGGTGGCCTCCAGGCGCCGCTCGCCAACCCGCTCATGTGCGGCCCGGCGACGACCAACGCCAGTTTCACGCCCTACAGCGGCGACGCGGCCGCTGAATCGCTCATGACCTTCCCGATCGACTTCAACGGCAAGGGCGGCGCCTGTCCCTCGCCGCTCCCCTTCGCGCTCACCCAGACCGCGTCGACGAAGCCCACCACAGGCGGCGCCGGCACGAGCCTCACCTACGGGCTGGATCGCGGCGAAGGCCAGCAATATCTCTCCAAGCTCACCACCATCCTGCCCCCCGGCCTCGTCGGCAAGATCCCCTCGGTCACTCTCTGCGGAGAACCGCAGGCCGCCAACGGGACCTGTACGTCCGCCAGCCAGATCGGCACCGTTACCGTCTCACTCGGTTCGGGCTCCCCACTGCTCACGCTGGGTGGAACGGCCTACCTAACGAGCGCCTACGGAGGCGCCCCCTATGGTCTCTCCGTAGTCGTGCCCGCTGAAAAAGTTGGGCCATACGACTTTGGCAAGATCGTCACGCGCGCCACCATCAACGTGGAACCATTCACCGCGCGCATCGTTATCTCAAGCCAGCTGCCCACCATCGTTGGCGGAGTACCGCTGCGCCTGCGGACGCTCAGCGTGAACGCAAATCGCTCCAACTTCGCCATCAACCCCACCAACTGTGGTGCGCTCACCACAACCACCACGCTCACTTCGACCTTCGGCACGACCCAATCCCTATCCACTCCATTCCAGGCAACCGGCTGTAGCGCGCTCGCCTTCAGCCCGAAGTTCACCGCCTCCACGAACGCGAAGACCTCGAAGGCCAATGGCGCCATCCTCGTGGTGAAAGTCGCCTATCCCGCGGGCGCCCAGGCGAACATCAAGTCGGTGCTCGTGACGCTGCCCAAGCAGCTTCCGGCGCGTACCTCCACACTCAACAACGCTTGCCCCGAAGCCACCTTCAACGCGAATCCGCTCGGATGCCCGCCGTTGTCCAAGGTCGGCACCGCCACTGTTACCACGCCTGTCCTACCCGGCAAGCTCACCGGTCCCGCCATCTATGTATCCCACGGTGGCGCCGCCTTCCCCGACCTCGACCTCGTGCTCAAAGGTGACGACGTCACGGTCATCCTCATAGGCAACACCAACATCTCCAAGGGAATAACCACTTCCAACTACGCGGCCGTGCCCGACGTTCCCATCTCGACCTTCGAAGTGAGATTGCCCACGGGTAGGGATTCGGTGCTCGGTGCCGTGGGCAATCTTTGCAAGCCCTCGTCACTGCTCATGCCCACGGTTATCACCGCCCAGAATGGCAAGGTGATCAAACAGAGCACTCATATCGCGGTGGGGAGCTGCCCAATCACGGTCCTCTCACACCGCGTACGTGGTCACACGGCGATCATCACCGCCAAGGTGCCCGCCGCCGGACGCGTCAGCGGGGGCGGCAAGAAGCTGAGCACCCGCTACAAGCACCCCGGTAAAGCCAAGACTGTGACGATCGACGTGCCGCTCTCAAACGCCGGCGTCAAAGCGCTCGCGGCTCACCACAAGCGGCTATCGCTGCGCGTCAAGCTGGGCTTCGTCCCAAAGGCAAAGAAAAGCCCGAAGTCCTCGGCATCAGTGACGGTCGTTTTCAGATAAGTCGTGACGGAGGCGGCTAAGACAGGCCCGATCAGCGCAAATCGTCGCGGCAGATCGCTAGATTGAACGTATGGGGATTGCCTCCGCCAACGACAGCGCACCCGAGCTCGATCTCGCGCCCGTGCTCGCCGGCGTGCGGCGGCTGACCGCGCTGGCCGACGTCGCTGAGGACACCGACACGGTCTTTGCGGGCCTCGCCCGCGAGCTGATCGCGGTGATGGGCGCCGAGGAGGTTCACGTCCACCATCTCGGTCAGTCAGGTGAGCAGGAGCGCGTCGTCGTCCACATGCTCGATGGCGACGGTCGGCTCAGCTACATGCAGCCGCTCGAGGAGCGCGCGCCTGGAGTCAGCTGGGTGGCAGGCACCGGGCGCAGCTTCCTGGCGGTCGGCCCACGCGAGCTGACTGCCAGCGTGCCCCGCCTGGCGATCACCGCGCCCCCCACCGGTGAGGTGCCCGCTTGCGCGCTGCTTACCCCGCTCTCGCTCGGCGGCCAGGTCGAGGCAGTCGTCGTGCTCGTCAGGCGTGCGGCCGCGCCATACGACGAGCGCGCGATCGAGGAGGCCGCCACGCTTGTCGACCAAGCCGCGACCGTGCTCGCGCTCGTGCGCGCCCGTGCCGAGGCCGGCACCGACCCGGTCGCCGGCTGCCTCAACCACCGTGCCATGCGCCGGCGCCTGCACGAGGAGATCGGGCGGGCCCAGCGCTCAGACGGACATCTCGCATGCGTGATCGTCGACCTGGACGACTTCAAGCTCGTCAACGATCGCTACGGCCACCAGGCGGGCGATTCGATCTTGCGGCAGGTTGCCCAGGCGCTCATGGGCGAGTTCCGCGCGTTCGATCGCGTCGCGCGCTATGGCGGCGACGAGTTCGTCGTGATCCTGCCCAACGCCGATATCGATAGTGCGGTGGCCGCTGCCGGGCGTGCGCTCGCGCGGATGCGCCGGGTCTCATTCCCCGACGGCTCGCGCGGGGTCTCGGCGTCGATGGGCGTGGCGGAGTGGCGGCCCTCGATGACAGAGACGGAACTGCTGGAGGTGTGCGACGCCGCGCTCCTACAGGGCAAGCGCGACGGCAAGGGCAGCGTCACCGGTGCCATCTCCTACGCGCCCACCGAGCCATGCCCGCCCGTGCGCTGAGCGGATCCACCGTAAGTCGTGTCTTGGCTGTGCCCCGGGTAGTACGTCCCAAGTCACGCCCGCCCGTCTGCCAGGCGTCGCCTCTGCGAGACTGGAAGTTCCCCGCCCACCCCCGCAACACCGCCTGGAGAAGACCATGTCGGAGAACAGCTTTGGCGCACGGAGCACGCTCGCGGCCGCAGGACGCGAGTATGAGATATTCCGCCTCGACGCGCTCCAGCAGCGCTTTGACGTGGCCCGCCTGCCCTTCTCGCTGAAGGTCCTGCTCGAGAACCTATTGCGCACGGAGGGCAATGGGTCCGTATCCGCAGCCGACATCGAGGCGCTTGCCTCCTGGGACGCCCAGGCGCAGCCGAGCAAGGAGATCGCCTTCACGCCCGCGCGCGTGCTCATGCAGGACTTCACCGGCGTACCCGCCGTCGTGGATCTCGCCGCGATGCGCGACGCGATGGCCGCGATGGGCGGCGACCCCGCCAAGATCAACCCGCTCGTGCCCGCCGAGCTCGTGATCGATCACTCCGTCCAGGTCGATGCCTTCGGCACGCGCGACGCCTTCCGCGTCAACGCCGAGCGCGAGTTCGAGCGCAACCAGGAGCGCTACTCGTTTCTGCGCTGGGGTCAGACCGCCTTCGACGACTTCGCCGTCGTGCCGCCCGACACCGGGATCGTGCACCAGGTCAACCTCGAGTATCTGGCGCGTGTCGTGTTCTCCACGGAGCCCGTGGGCGCGGGCGCCGGGCAGGGTGCCGCGGACGGCTCTGCTCAGACCGCTGGCGAACGTCCCGTGCAGGCCTATCCCGACACGCTCGTGGGCACCGACTCGCACACCACGATGGTCAACGGCCTTGGCGTGCTCGGCTGGGGCGTGGGCGGCATCGAGGCCGAGGCCGCGATGCTCGGCCAGCCGATGTCGATGCTGATCCCGCGGGTGCTCGGCTTCAGGCTGCACGGCTCGCTGCCGGAGGGCGCTACCGCCACCGACCTCGTGTTGACCGTCACCGAGATGCTGCGCGAGCGCGGCGTTGTGGGCATGTTCGTCGAGTTCTACGGCGCCGGGCTGATCGGGCTGCCGATCGCCGACCGAGCCACGATCGGCAACATGTCCCCCGAGTTCGGCTCCACCTGCGCGATCTTCCCGATCGACACGGAGACGCTGCGATATCTGGAGCTCTCCGGACGTCCGCCCGAGCGGATCGAGCTGGTCGAGGCCTACGCGCGCGAGCAGGGCATGTGGCACGACGAGCACTCCGAGGAGCCCACCTACTCCGATCTCATCGAGCTGGACCTGGGTGAGGTGGTGCCGAGCATCGCGGGCCCCAAGCGCCCCCAGGACCGTGTCTCGCTGACCGACGCCAAGCGCGCCTTCGGTGAGACGCTGCGCGGCTATCTGCCCGAGTCCGACGGCGCTGACGAGGCGCTGGGGGACACATTCCCGGCAAGCGACCCCACCGCTTCGCAGGAGCCCTCTAACGGCGATGGGGCACGCGATACCCACGCTGTCCCCGCGCATGGTGGCGGCGCTGCGCATGGTGGTGGCGACAGTGGCGGGCAGGCCGCGGGGAGCAAGGCGGCTGCCGAGGCGACCGGCGCTGGAGGTGTTGCCGAAGCGACTCCCCCCCGCACGCGCGGGGGAGGACCGGTTTCGTTGACGATGGCCGACGGGCGCGAGACCACGCTCGACCACGGCCACGTGGTGATCGCCGCGATCACCAGCTGCACCAACACGTCCAACCCGTCGGTGATGATCGGCGCGGGCATTCTCGCGCGCAACGCGCTCGCACGCGGGCTCGCGAGCAAGCCGTGGGTGAAGACCTCGCTCGCCCCCGGCTCGAAGGTCGTGACCGAATACCTCGACAAGGCCGGCCTCACAGAGTCGCTGGAGCAGCTCGGTTTCGACCTCGTGGGCTACGGGTGCACGACCTGCATCGGCAACTCCGGCCCGCTCCCGGAGGAGGTCTCCCGGGCTGTCGCCGAGGGCGACCTGGCGGTCGTGTCGGTGCTGTCGGGCAACCGCAACTTCGAGGGGCGCATCAACCCCGACGTGAAGATGAACTACCTGGCTTCCCCGCCGCTGGTGGTGGCCTATGCGCTGGCGGGCACGATGGACATCGACATCGTCGGCGACCCGCTCGGCCAGGACGAGCAGGGCCAGGACGTGTATCTGCGCGACATCTGGCCATCCGAGCACGAGGTCGCCCAGACGATCGAGCAGGCGATCCATTCGGACATGTTCCGCTCAAGCTACGGCGAGGTGTTCGCCGGCGACGAGCGCTGGAACTCGCTTGAGATACCCGAGGGCGACCGCTTCGCGTGGGCACCGGACTCCACGTATGTGCGTCTGCCGCCCTACTTCGACGGCATGCCCCCGCAGCCCGAGCCGTTGGCAGATATCGAGGGCGCGCGCGTGCTCGCGCTGCTCGGCGATAGCGTCACCACCGACCACATCTCGCCCGCCGGGTCGATCAAGCGCGACGGTCCCGCCGGTGCCTACCTGCAGGAGCACGGGGTCGCCCCGCGCGACTTCAATTCCTACGGCTCGCGGCGCGGCAACCATGAGGTGATGATGCGCGGCACGTTTGCCAACATCCGCCTGCGCAACCAGCTTGCGCCTGGCACCGAGGGTGGGGTGACCGTCCACCTGAGCGCAGGCACGGATGGCGCGGGGGGCGCGGCGGCGGAACAGATGTCGATCTACGACGCCGCCATGCGCTACGCCGAGGAAGGCATCTCGCTCGTGGTGATCGGTGGCAAGGAGTACGGCTCGGGCTCCTCGCGCGACTGGGCCGCCAAGGGCACCAAGCTGCTCGGGGTGCGCGCGGTGATCGCCGAGAGCTTCGAGCGCATCCACCGCTCCAACCTGATCGGCATGGGCGTGCTGCCACTGCAGCTTCCTGCCGGGGAGTCGGCAAAGTCGCTGGGCATTGACGGCCACGAGCAGTTTAGTGTCAGCGGCTTTGAGGGGCCTCTGAATGCGGGCAAGTTGCCAAAGACGTGCACCGTGCAAGCGGGCGAGGTGGAGTTCGAGGCGACGGTGCGCATCGACACGCCCAAGGAGGCCGACTACTTCCGCCACGGCGGCATCCTCCAGTATGTCTTGCGCCAGTTGCTAGCGGCGTGAGCGGCCCCCATACGACGAATCGACAGGACGACTCAACCCGGGAGGATGGCTCCATGAACGAGTTCACACAAACGCTGCGCGATCTGCTGATCGCACGTGGGCCCTCGGGCTATGAGACGGCGCCTGCCTCCGTGTGGAGCGCGGCGGCACAGGCTTTCGGGGTGCGGGTGGAGACCGACGTGGTGGGCACTCCCTCCGCGCGAGTGCCCGCCCGCGACGAGGGCTCGGCACGACGCCTGGTGGTGATGGGCCACATTGACGAGATCGGCTTGATCGTCACCCACATCGACGACGAGGGGTATCTGTGGTTTCGCGAGGTAGGCGGCTGGGACGCGCAGATTCTCGTCGGACAGCGCGTCGTGCTCGCCACGCGCGACGGCGAGATCTCAGGTGTGATCGGCAAGAAGCCGATTCACCTACTGCGCGACGAGGAGCGCAAGAAGGTGGCCGAGGTGCGCGACCTGCACATCGACATCGGCGCCAAGGATGGCGCGCAGGCTCGTGAGCTCGTGCGAGTCGGCGATGTGGCCGTGATCGATGGCGATCCGCTGGAGCTGCCCAACGGGAGAATCGCTTCGCGCGCACTCGACAACCGGCTCGGTTCGTTCGTGGCGCTGGAGGCGGCCCGGCTGGTGGCGCAGGCTGGCGGCGCCGAGGATTGGGAGGTCGTTGCGGTGGCGGCCGCCCAGGAGGAGACGACGTTTGGCGGTTCGCGCACGAGCGCCTTCTCGCTGAAGCCCGACGCGGCGATCGTGGTGGACGTCACCCACGCCACCGATGCGCCGGGCATCGACGTCAAGGAGTCGGGCAAGCACGAGCTCGGCTCGGGCCCCGTGCTCAGCCGCGGCTCGACGCTCAACCCGCGCCTCTCAGAGCTGCTGCACGACACCGCTGAGGCGGAGAAGATCGCCTTCACCGTCGAGGCGATCGGGCGCAACACCGGCACCGACGCCGACGCGGTTCACCTCAGTCGCGGCGGGGTGCCCACCGCGCTGGTGTCGATCCCCTTGCGTTATATGCACTCGCCGGTGGAGCTGGTGCAGCTTGACGACGTGCACGCAGCCGCGGCCCTGATCGCCGCGGCTGCACTTCGGCTTGACGCCGAGACTACCTTCGCGCGCTAGGCGCTCGCGGCCTCCAGCTCGGTCATCGGGTTGATCTCATAGGCACTGCCGGGAGCGGCGCCGAGCGCGAGCATGCGCAGGCCCTCGGGTCCTGAGAAGACCTTACGCTTGGGCTCGGGGCCGACGCGCACGAGCATGTCGGGCTCGAGCTCCACGCGCTCGCCCTCGATCTCGATCCAGCCGGAGCCCTTCAGCGCAAGGAAGACCTCCTCCTGACCGCTCTCGGCGTGATCGTGCAGCGGATAGTCCTCGTAGCTCGGTGGGAGCTGAATCACCTGCATGCCAAACGATGTGACGCCGAGCTCGGCCCGGGCCTTGACGAAGCCGCCATTGAAGGCTGCCTCCATATCGCCGATGCGCTTCGCTGTGTAGTCGCTCATGGGTTCTCCTGTCTGGATGTGGGGGTGGTTGTATCTATGGGGGAGTGTCTGTGGGATGGTCGTGTTGTGTTTTGGGAGATGGGGTCGTTCTCGCTGAGACCATCCTGCGTCCTGATCGCTACTGGGTCGTTCTCGCTGAGATCACTCGGCGTCCTGGTCGCTACCGAGCCCCGCTGGCTGCAGCACGGGCTTGTCGGTCGGCATGATGATCCCGAGCTGGCGCGACTGGGCCAGCACGGTGCCGTCGGCGGCCCAGATCACGCCGTCCTCCTCGAACAGCCCGTCGTGCAGCAGGCGCGTGTCGAACACGCTCAAGCACAGCGCTGCCGGGTCGCAGTCGCACTCGGAGATCGACTGGCGAAAGTGGATCGTGAGGTCGATCGTGGGGCTGATCGCGGGGGAGTCGAGTGCGATGAACGACGGGGGGAACCACGCGTCGCAGAACAGCGCCAGCGAGAGCGCGTCCACCGGACGCTCCTCGGGGAGGCCGATCCAGCCACCGATCCGCATCGGCGCGCCGCTGCCCGCGAACGGGATCGCGCCGACCTTGGGCTGCATGACGAGCTGACGACTGAACTCTGGGGCCCCCTTGAACAGCTTTGGCGTCGAGCGCCGCTCGGTGTCCGCCGGAGGCAGCTCGGGCATCGGCAGTTCGTTGGCGCCGGGTGCCTCCCACGGCACCGAGAAGGCTGCCAGGGCCAGCGCGGTGACGCGGCCCTCTTGTTCCATGCGCGCCGACAGTGTGCTCAGCGAGCGGCCCTCGCGCTCGACGGTCGTGCGAATCTCGATCGGCCCCGTTGCGGGGGAGGAGGCGTAGTGGATCGTGAGCGAGCGAGGGGTGCGCTCCGGGTCGTCCACTGTGGCGGTCAGCGCGCGCAGCAGGATCGCGGCGAGATAGCCGCCGTGGGGCCCGCGGCCGGCGCGCCACCCGGGCGCTATCTCGGCGGCGAACAGGGCCTCACGGCGGGCCTGTTCGCCATCGTCAGATTGCCCACCTTCGCCGGCGCTCTCGATGCGCCTGACGCTTGTGTCGCGGTCAAACACCGTGTCCATGCAACCGCGAGCATATCGGTCGCCCGTCAAACTGGCTGTCTGGCCAGTAGGACGGATGCGTCGAGCAGGAATGATGTGGCAGTCGTGGCCTGACGGGGAGGACGGTGGTGCTCAGCCGCGCACGAGGCGCTTGTAGCTGATGCGATGGGGCCGGTCGGCGGCCGCACCCAGGCGCTCGCGGCGCGCTTCCTCATAACCCTCGAAGTTGCCCTCGAACCACGTCACCTGCGAGTCGCCCTCGAAGGCGAGCACGTGGGTGGCGATCCTGTCGAGGAACCAGCGATCATGGGAGATCACCACCGCGCAGCCCGGGAACGCGAGCAGGGCTTCCTCGAGCGCGCGCAACGTGTCGACGTCGAGATCGTTCGTAGGCTCGTCGAGCAGCAGCAGGTTGCCGCCGGAGCGCAGCAGCTTGGCAAGGTGCACGCGGTTGCGCTCGCCGCCGGAGAGCTTGCCGATGCGCTTCTGCTGGTCTGGGCCCTTGAAGTTGAAGCCGGCCGTGTACTGGCGCGAGTTGACCACCCTGTCGCCCACCTTGAGGTGGTCGAGACCATCGGAGATCTCCTCCCACACGGTCTTCTCGGGGTTGAGCGAGTCGCGCGACTGGTCGACATAGGCGAGCTGCACAGTGTCGCCGAGCGTGAGCGTGCCCTCGTCGGGGGTCTCATCGCCGACGATCATGCGAAACAGGGTGGTCTTGCCGGCGCCGTTGGGCCCGATCACGCCGACGATCCCGGCGCGCGGGAGATCGAAGGAGAGATCCTCGATCAGCAGTCGCTCGCCAAAGCCCTTGCGCAAGTCGTCCGCCACGAGCACCTTCGCGCCGAGACGCGGGCCGGGCGGGATGTGGATCTGGACCTCGTCCAGCTTGACGTTGCGCTCCTCGGCCACCAGCTCCTCGTAGCGGGCCAGACGCGCCTTGGACTTGGTGCGCCTCCCCTTGGGATTGGTGCGCACCCACTCGAGCTCGGCGGCGATCGTGCGCTCGCGGCCCTTTTCGCTGCGCTCTTCCTGGGCGAGTCGCTTCTGCTTCTGCTCGAGCCAGCTGGAGTAGTTGCCCTCGTAGGGGATGCCCTTGCCGCGGTCGAGCTCGAGGATCCACCCGGCCACGTTGTCGAGGAAGTAGCGGTCGTGTGTGACGGCTACGATCGCGCCCTTGTACTCGGTGAGGTGGCGCTCCAGCCAGTCCACCGACTCGGCGTCGAGATGGTTGGTGGGCTCGTCGAGCAGCAGCAGGTCGGGTGCGCTGAGCAAGAGGCGGCAGAGCGCCACCCTGCGGCGCTCGCCTCCAGAGAGAGCGCTCACGTCGGCGTCGGGTGGGGGCAGACGCAGCGCGTCCATCGCGTACTCCAGCTGCGTATCGAGGTTCCACGCGTCGGCGGCTTCGATCTTCGCCTGGATCTCGCCGAACTCCTCGGCGGTCTCATCGGAGTAGTTGGCCGCCAGCTCGTTGAAACGGTCCAGCAGTGCGCGTGTGGGAGCTACGGCCTCTTCGACGTTGCCCTTGACGTCCTTTGACTCGTCCAGATGGGGCTCCTGCTCGAGCATGCCCACGCTTGCGCCCGGCGCGAGCATCGCTTCGCCGCGGTAGTCCTGGTCCACGCCGGCCATGATCCGCAGGAGCGTTGACTTGCCCGCGCCGTTGTAGCCCAGCACGCCGATCTTCGCACCGGGGTAGAACGCGAGCGTGATGTCGTTGAGCACCGTCTTGTCGGGCGGGTGCAGCTTCGACAGGCGGTGCATCGTGAAGACGTATTGCGAGGACACTCCCGCGCAGGATATGAGGTTGGGGCCGCCGTCTGTGGTCGCGGGCGCGGAACTTTCCGCGATGGCTGAGGTTCTGGGGGGTTTTGGCGGGGTTTTCGCCCGTGATATCACCGTGGCCGCGTCCAGGCACGCCCTCTGGCGTGCCTGGAGTAGGCGGGGGTGGCTCGGTAACGTATTGGAGTCATGCCAGGGGTCATCCTCGACATAGAGCAGCAGATGCTCCTGCTGGAGATCGAGCCACCGTTCGACAAGCGCGACGTCCAGCTCGCGCGCCGGCGGATGGCCAAGCGCTGGCACCCGGACATCGCCCCGACCGGCAAGCAGTTCGAGCACGAGCGCCACCTCAAGGCGATCAACGAGGCCGCCGACCACCTGATGCGCCTCGCGGAAACCTCGCGCGGCGGCAAGATCTCGCGCAACGCCGTCAGGGTGAGCGCGGCGGCGGCGCGCCAGGCGCGCGAAGAGGCCGGCAGGCGTGCCTACGAAGCGGAGCAGCGCGCGCGCGAGCACGCGGCGGACCGTCAACGCAACGATCCGTTCGGAAGTCGGGTGCCCGACCACTCGGTGGTGCACCGCTACGCGCGCTGTCAGTCCTACCCCGAGTGGGGCGTGGGCACGGTCGAAGGTATCTACTTCACTGGCGACTCCGCTGAGGACCGGGACGTGCAGCAGTGGGCGCGTGTGAAGTTCTCCCACGGCGTCAGGACAGTCCCGGCTGGAAGCATGAAGTTCGTCGACTTCTCCAGGCCCGATCCCGCCGAGGATCGTGTCGAGCGCTTCATGACGGCGGCGCAACGGGCGATGGCCGAAGGGGAATACGTGCTCGCGGCGCAGCGGCTCGTGTACGCGCGCGACGCGGAACCGCGCAATGTTGGGGTACTGCGATTGATGACGCTCGCGTTCTGGCAAGCAGGCAACCTCGAGGCGGCGGCTCGCTCCGTGCGCGACTGGGCGCGCGTGGACGGCGAGCGTCCCGCCCCCCACCGCTTCGCCGCACGCATCTATGAGGACATGGGAGCGATCGACCTCGCCGAGGAGGCCGCCCAGCGGGCGGCCGAGCGCGGGCCGACGGATGCGGGCGCGTGGGAGCGCCTCGGTCGCCTGCGCCTGCAGTTGGTTGACCGTGAGGGATCGGTGCACGCGTTCGAGCGCGCGCTCGGCCTCGGGGCGGGAGGGAAGGTGCGCGACCTGTTGATACAGGCACTCGCGCTGGAGCCGCGCATGACGCAGACGGCGTAGGACCTCTGCCAGCCCTGTCCGGCCGCTTGGTCATGGGGTCGGCGCTTTGTCATCGAGTCGGCGCTTTGCCTCGGATCAGGGGGTCTCGGAGCCGGCGTCAGGCCACGGCGCGTAGGTGCCGGTAGGGCTCGCCGGCCAGCTCACGTGCCAGCGCATCGACGATCCCCTCGTCGCTTTCCTCGCGCCCGTCCGTGACCGCGCCGATGATCGCGCGCTTGCGCTCCAACAGCGTGGCCATCGTCTCGTCGATCGTGTTCGCGGCGAGCAAGTACCAGGCGTTGACGGCGTCCTGCTGGCCGATGCGGTGGCAGCGATCCTCCGCCTGATCGTGCTTGGCGGGCGTCCAGTCGAGCTCCAGGAAGGCCACGTTGGATGCCTGCGTCAGCGTGATCCCCTGCCCGGCCACCTCGATCGAGCACACGATCAACTGGTTGCCTGATCTGTCCGCTGCCTGGAAGGCGCTCAGCGAGGCGTCTCTCGCGGTATGCGTGTCTTCGCCAAGGATGTGCAGCGCATGGGGGAAGCGCTCGATCACCGCGCGCTGGATCTCACGGTGGCGGGCGAACACCACCAGCCGCTCCCCCGATGAGCAGAAGTCGTGGATCCACGCGAGCGCGGCGTGCAGCTTGCCGCGCGCCGCCAGCATCTTCAGGGCGTTCAGCCTCACCAGCCGCTCGGCGCGCAGCGCGGCGGCGATTTTCGCGTCCAGCTCGCTCAGGTCGAGCGGGCGGCTGCGCAGCCATGCGATCACGTCGGTCTCCGCGAGCCGGTACTCGGGCTCGTTGTCGAGCTCCACCGGCACCACGGTGCGTGTCTTGGCGGGCAGCTGGGGCAGCACGTCGGCCTTCAGGCGGCGCACGAAGCAGCGCGAGCGCAAGTGCCAGTGCAACCGCACGTGGGCGTCCGCGCCCTTGAAGCGCCGTCCGAACTGGGCACCCGAGCCGAAGTCGGCGAGGCGCCCGAGGATGCGCAGCTGGGCGATCAGCTCCGGTGGGCGGTTCATCACGGGCGTGCCGGTGAGCGCAAGCACGAGGCCGTCGCTGGGGACGCTCGTCGCGAGACGTGCGACCGCCTGAGTGCGCTTGGCGGCGGCGTTCTTGCAGTAGTGGGACTCATCGAGCACGAGCGCTCTCGGCGCCAGTGCCGCGAGCGCCTGGGCGCGAGCGGCGAGGATGTCGTAGTTGACGACCGTTATGTCCGCCGGAGGAATGGCCGCGCTCACCACCCCGTCGGGTGTGTGCCCGCCGGACGCTGGGTCAACTGGGCGTGCGCGCTTGGATCCCAAGCCGGTGAGCGTCTGGGCGCTACGGCCTGGCAGCCAGCGCTCGATCTCGCGCATCCAGTTGAGCTTCAGGCTTGCCGGACACACAACCACCGCCGGATACGCGCCGTCGGCCTCGAGCGTGGCCAGCGCCTCGATCGTCTTGCCGAGTCCCTGCTCGTCGGCGAGAAAGGCGCGCCGCTGCTCCAGTAGATAGGCCACGCCCGCGCGCTGGAACGGCTTCAGCTCTCCCCCGAGCCCGGGCACCTCGAGGTCGGCGTCGGTGGCGCTCGAGAGCGCCACGAGCCCCGCCGCGCGGGCGTGTTGCTCGCGGACCTCCTGCAGGAGCACGAGTGCGTCCGGCTCGATCCAGATGTCTCGCTCGGCCAGGAAGCGGTCGAGCTCCTGTACGCAGAACGGGTCCGCGCGGATCGCGGGAAGCTGAGCATGGCCGCGGTTGCGCGAGTGCGGGGCTCGACTCGCCGCGACCGGCCGATGGGGAAAGGCGCCCGCGAGCGCGCCGAACGCATCGAGCTGCGAGGCATCGTGGCCGGGGGCCAGCACGAACGTGGGGTCCTCGTGGACGTTTGAGATCTCGAGCACAGCCGGTGGCACGGGACGGCCTTCCTTGAGCGCCGCCACGCAGCGCCGTGCCGCGGGGCTCGTGAAGCCGCGCATACTCTGCTCGATCGCCTGCCATGACTCGAGCGTCAATGGCACCGTCACGCCGCCGGGTGCGCTCACGGCGCGTTCGCGCAGCTCTGGGGGCAGTCCCATCGGGTCCCCCAGCAACAGGAATGCCGGCTCCTCGGGTTCGCCCGTGACGTCGATCGTGCCGCGCCACGTGGTTGCCCGCGCAAGCCAGCTCTGCGCGCGTGGGTCGACGCCCGCCAGCTCCAGCTGGTCGATCAGCTCCGCGATCTGACGGGCATCGCGCTCGACTGCCGCAAGCGCGAAGGTCCCCTCGGGCCCCTCCAGCGCACGCAGACCTGCTCGGGCCGCCAGCGCGCGAGCGAGTGGGGCGTGCTCCGCGGCGATCAGGACCCAGTGCTCCTTGCGGCGGTCGCGCTTGAGCTCCACGTCGTATCTCATCGCGCCTGGTCGCGCATCCGTGGGGCGCCCGGAGACCTCGGTCAGCGCGTGCGCCGCGTCTTCGCTCAGGCGCAATCGTCCCGCCTCGGCGGGCAGCGTGTCCACAAGCCGCGCCGCCTGCTCGTCGAGCGGGATCAGGGCACGACCGATCGTGGGCAGCTCCTGGGCATCGCTGTGCTCCAGCAGCGCCGCCACGATCTCCGGTGCGCGGTCGGTGGCGAACGTCAACCACCAGCTCTCATTGGGCCGCGCCACGTCGAGCACGCACTCGTCGTGGCTGCGCTGCGAGCGCCTGCGCTCCAACGCGCGCGCCAGCGACTCGCTTACGGCCGGGGGGCTCGGCAGGCTCTCGAGCAGCAGCGCCACAGCCTGGGCCCGCTCCGGGTCCAGCGGCACGATCCACGCGCGCTCCCCCGGATCCCAGCGGCGCCCCGGTATCGCCCGCAGCAGCTTGCGCAGCACGTCGTCATACGGGAAGCGCAGAACCGCCTCGCCCTGCTCGAGCGTCGCCTGGAGAAAACTCATGACCTATGGACGATAGGCCGCCCCGGGGATGGCTGGCCGATGCTGGAGTCCCGCAAGGGTCCCAGTCGGGGTGTGCGCTGGCCGGTTCAGAGGTTTGAGGAGCCCGCGGTTGCTCCGCGACTATGTGGCGAGGATGTTCACCGCGCGCGAGACGATCAGGCCAATCGTGACGAGCGAGACCAGTGACTGCACGCCCATCGTGCACTTTGCGATCGGCGTCAGGGGCATCGTGTCGGTCGGGGAGAACGCGGTCGCGTTGGTGAGCGACACGTACAGGTAGTCGATGAACTTCGGCCTCCACGCGAGCGGCTCGATGCGGTCATCGGACATCTGCGGGAACAGCAAGTCCGGTGGCCCGTCGTGCCCGGCGGCGCGCTTGCCGGCACCGCCGCGATCCATCTCCCAGTACCACAGCGCGAAGATCAGGAAGTTGGTCATCCAGATCAGCACACCGGAGACGATCAGCTCGTGGCCGTTTGAGACTTTGCCATGCAGCAGCAGGTGGCTGAGTGCGACCAGCGAGTAGACGTTGGCCGCGCCCACGAACGCGGTCAAGCTGAGCGCCACACGGCGTCGGCGCTTGTGCTCGTGCTCGAGCTGGCGCGGCGTGGCCAGGAACATGCCCACGAACAGCACCGCCTCGAGTCCGGGCACCAACCAGAAGGGCCCTGCCGCCAACCGCGCGGGCAGCGCGAGCTGCAAGCTGATAGCGGCGACGATCGTCACCTGCGCCGGCCAGAATGGCTCGCTCGCCGCCGGCGGTGGGTAGGGGCGGCCGGGCTGGCGTGAAGGTTCCTGCGCCACGCGCCAGAGGGTACGAGCCGTGTCGGCGGCGCGGCGCCCGTGACACCACGACTGGCGCTCTTCGCGGCCGCTCTCCGACATTCAGCTCCCGCTGGCCCGCGTCCCGTCGCGCCCTGCCTCCTCAGCCATTCCCAGAGACCTCCTGCTCACCCCCGGCATCGGTACACGCGCTAGCCTGAGAGTGTGGGAATCGAGAGTCCCGTCCACCTGCTGTTCCTTGGAGCCGTCGCGCTGGTCGTGCTCGGTCCCAAGCGCCTCCCCGAAGTGGCGCGCGCGCTCGGCAAGGGCATGCGCGAGTTCCGTGAGGCGATCAGCCTGGACGACCACGACGAGGGCAAGTAGGTCCGCCTCAGCGGATACCGTCCGCCGGTGCGCTTGATCGTCGCTCGCTGTGAGGTCACCTATATCGGCCGCACCACCACGGTGCTTCCCGAGGCCGTGCGTCTGTTGATGTGCAAGGGGGACGGCACCTTCATGGTCTGGGCCGACGGCGGCTCTCCGAACGTGAAGCCGCTCAATTGGATGACCCCGCCGACGGTGCTCACCGAGGAGCGCGACGCGGATGGCGCCCTCACCGGTCTTCAGGTGCGCAAGCAGCGCGCCGACGAGCGCCTGGAGATTGCTATCGGTGAGGTGCTGGCCGATGTTGACCATGAGCTCGACGTGCTTGTCGCATTGGAGAAGGAAGGGCTCGAGCGCGAACTGCAGGAACTGCTCGCAGCCGCTCCCCATTGGTGCGGCGAGGGCTTTCGCCTCGTGCGTCGCGAGTTCCCCACCGACATCGGCCCGGTCGACCTCATGTGCCGCGACACCCAGGATGAATGGGTGGCGGTCGAGATCAAGCGCATCGCCACGATGGAGGCTGTGGAGCAGCTCACGCGCTACCTGGAGCGCATTCGCTTGGACCCGGCGATGGCCGCCTGTCGAGGGGTGCTCGTCGCGAAGTGGATCAAGCCGCAGGCGCGCGTGCTCGCGCAGGCACGCGAGATCGACTGCGTGGAGATCGACGTCGAAGTGCTGCGCGGCAACCGCGAGCCCGAGCTGCGCCTGTTTGCGGCATAGGGCGTCGCCGGTTCATAAGGAAGTCATCCGAGTCATCTTCTTGTGAACAGCGCGCGCGCTCTCGTGGTACGCGGACGGATACGCTGCAGTCGATGACCGACACTGCCCACACCCCCGAGGCGCCCGTGCTCACCGAGCGCCGCGACGGTGTGCTCTTGATCACGCTCAACCGTCCCGACATGCGCAACGCGGTCAACCTGCCGCTCGCTGAAGGCATTGCCGCCGCGCTAGACGAGCTTGACGGCGAGGACTCGCTCAGCGTCGGTGTGCTCACTGGTGCCGGCAAGGGCTTCTGCGCGGGCATGGACCTGAAGGCGTTCGTCACCGGTGAGCGCCCATGGGTCGGAGATCGTGGGTTCGCCGGGATCGTGAGACGCGCATCGGTCAAGCCGCTGATCGCGGCGATCGAGGGCTTCGCCGTCGCCGGTGGCCTGGAGGTGGCGCTGGCCTGCGACATGATCGTCGCGGCGCGGGGCGCCAAGCTAGGCATCCCCGAGGTCAAGCGCTCGCTCGTCGCTGCCGGTGGTGCGCTGCTGCGCCTGCCGCGCTCACTTCCCTACAACCTTGCGATGGAGCTGGCCCTCACCGGCGATCCGATCCTCGCCGAGCGCGCTTTTGAGCTGGGCCTCGTCAATCGCCTTGCTGAGCCCGGCGCCGCCGTCGAGCAAGCTCTGCTGTTGGCAGGTCAGATCGCCGGCAACGCTCCACTCGCGCTCATCGCCTCCAAGCGCGTCCTGCAGGAGCAGTGGGACTGGTCGGCAGCCGCCATGTGGGATGCCCAGAGCGCCATCTCAGACCCAGTGTTCTCCTCCGAGGACGCCCGCGAGGGCGCCACCGCGTTCTCCGAGAAGCGCCCCCCGGTCTGGCACGGCAGGTAGCAGGAGCCGGTCCGACCAAGCGCGGTCCCGCTCGGGCTGTGGGTGAACCGGCTCAGCCGCGAGTTTTGCGCTTGCGCCGGCGCTGGCGCCAGATGGCCATAAATCTACGCCACATCTTCTAGCGCTCTCCCGGTGTCTTTTTCGGGTATTGCGACACCGACATGCCCAGATCGAGCGCGGTGCGCACGATGCGGCTCTGCTCGGTGATGTGCGCCGCCGGATAGCCCTCGCCGGGGCTTGCCCGCTCCGGGCGCCCGATGAACCCGAAGCGGGTTCTCTCGGGCATGATCTGCATCAGGCGCGGGAACATGTGTGCGCGCGCACCCACGTTGCGCGGCTCCTCTTGCACCCACACAACCTCCTCGAGCTTGGGGTAGCGGGCCATCAGCTCCTTGATGTTTCGCTCGGGGAACGGATACAGCAGCTCGACGCGGCCGACCGCTACGCGGTCGTTGCCCTGGCGCTCGGAGTGGCCCACGAGGTCGTAGTAGATCTTGCCGGTGCACAGCACCAGGCGTGTCACCGACTCCTCGGCGACGCCGGGCTCGGCGAGCACCGGCTCAAAGCGCGTCCCCTCCGCCAGATCGTCCACGGAGTTGGTGGCCTGCGCCAGGCGCAGCAGCGACTTCGGGGTCATGATCACGAGTGGGCGCTGCTTGGCGATCAATGCCTGGCGACGCAGCAGGTGGAAGTACTGGGCGGGGGTCGTGAGATTGGCCACGCGCATGTTCCCCTCCGCGGCGAGTGCGAGGAAGCGCTCCAAGCGCGCGGAGGAGTGCTCCGGCCCCGAGCCCTCGTACCCGTGCGGGAGCAACAGCGTCAGGCGTGAGGTCTGCCCCCACTTGGCAAGACCCGAGGCGATGAACTGATCGACGATCACCTGTGCCGAGTTGACGAAGTCCCCGAACTGCGCCTCCCACAGCACAAGCGTCTCGGGCGCCTCCTGGCTGTACCCATACTCGAAGCCCATGCACGCGAGCTCCGACAGCGGGCTGTTGTGCAGCTCCATTGCGGCCAGCGCGTCGGGCAGGCTCTGGATCGGGCAGAACGTTTGGCCCGTCTTTGCGTCGTGCAGGACGAGATGGCGCTGGCTGAAGGTGCCGCGCTCGGTGTCCTGGCCCGTGAGCCTCACCGGCGTGCCCTCGGTCAGCAGCGATGCGAACGCAAGCGCCTCGGCGTGGGCCCAGTCGATCCGCGTCTCACCACTGCCGTCCTCGCTGAGCGCGTCGCGGCGGCGCTCCAACTGCTTGACGAGCTTCGGGTGCACGGTGAACTCGTCGGGGGTCCGCAGCAGCTCCAACCCCAGCTCGCGCACGCGCGCGGCGGGCACCGCCGTGTCGACATCGGGACTGGGAGTGCGGTCGAGCTGATACTCGCCGGTGCTCTGCTCGACGGTCCCGTGCTCGGCGGCCGCCGCGATCCGCGCCTTCAGCCGCTGGTGCAGGATCGTCAGGTTGTCCCACACCTCCTGGCCGATCCGCTCCACGTCCTCGCGGCTCACGACTCCGTCGCTCACCAGCTGCTCGGCCCACAGTTCGTACACCCGCTTCTTGGTCTTGATCTTGGCGTACATCTCCGGCTGGGTGTACGCGGGCTCATCGGACTCGTTGTGTCCGAAGCGGCGGTACCCGATCAGGTCGATCAGCACGTCGTGGCCGAACTCCTGGCGGAACGCGAACGCCAGGTGCACGGCGCTCATGCAGGCTGGCACGTCGTCGGCGTTGACGTGGATGATCGGCACGTCGAAGCCCTTCGCCAGATCCGAGGCCCAGCGTGTCGAGCGGGCGTCGTCGGGGTCGGTGGTGAAGCCGATCTGGTTGTTCATCATCAGGTGCACCGTGCCACCCACCTGGTAACCGTCGAGCGCCTGCAGGTTAAGCGTCTCGGCTACGACGCCCTGCGCGGGGAAGGCGGCATCGCCGTGGATCACGATCGGCACGGCCGCGTTGGTGTCCTGGTGTGCGCGCGGGCCGGTGCGGGTGGTCTGGGCGGCGCGTGTGGCGCCCTCGACGACCGGTGACACATACTCGAGGTGGCTCGGGTTGGACTCCAGGTTCACCCGGATCGTGCCGCCGTCGGGCAACTCGTATGAGCCCTGCGTGCCGTGGTGATACTTCACGTCGCCGGTGCCCCCCTGCGGGATCGTCGTGACGGCCTCGAGCGTCGATGCGCCCTCGAACTCGGCGAAGATCGTGTCGTACGGGCGTCCCATGTTGTGTGCGAGCACGTTGAGTCGGCCTCTGTGCGCCATCCCCACCACGACCTCCTGCCCGCCGATGCCCGCCGCCAACTGGATCAGCTCGTCAAGCATCGGCACGGTCATGTCCAGACCCTCGATCGAGAACTGGTGCTGACCGAGGTAGGCCTTGTGCATGAACCGCTCGAGCGCATCCACCTCCACGAGTCGCTTGAGCAGCGCCTTGCGCGGCTCGATGCCGAGCGGCTGGCGGAACGCGCCGGACTCGATCTGCTCGCGCAGCCACACGCGCTGGCGGTGCGAGGAGATGTGCTCGATCTCATACGCGATCGTCCCGCAGTAGGTCTGGCGCAGATGCGGCAGCGCCTCCGCTAGCGTCTCGCCGGGCACGTACATGCGCAGGATGCGGGCCGGGATCTGGGCCATCACCTGCGGTGTCAGCCCGGCGGCCTCCGGGTCGAGCTGTGGCTCGCCCTCGGGCTCAGAGCCGAGCGGATCCAGACGCGCCGCGAGATGACCATGGCTGCGGAAGCGGTGCACCAAGGTGCTTGCCGCCTGTACTGCTTGGAGCATCTGCTCGTCGGGCGCCGCGGCCTGGGGTGAGACGGTTGATGGCGCGGACACCGTCGGCGTGGGTGCGCTCGGGGCGGGGCCGAGCTCGACGCCAAGCGATGCGAACACGCTCTCGTAGAAGTCGTGCTCGCCTTGCAGACGCTGCTCCACAAGTCCGAGGAAGCGCCCAGACTCTGCCCCTTGGATCACGCGGTGGTCGTAGGTCGAGGTCATCGTCATGACCTTCTCCGCGCCGATCTGCTCGCCGATGTTGCCCAGCCCGACCGGATAGGCGATCGACCCGGTCGCCACGATCGTGCCCTGGCCGCTCATCAACCGCGGCACCGACGCGATCGTCCCGAGCCCGCCCGGGTTCGTCAGCGTTATGTTCGCCCCACTCAGGTCGTCGGCTGTGAGCGTGTTCGTGCGCGCCTTCTCCACGAGCGCGTCGTACGCCGCCAGGAACTCCTCGAAGCTCAGTCCCGCGGCACCGCGAATGACCGGCACCATCAGCGTGCGCGACCCGTCCTTCTTCTGGACGTCCACTGCCAGCCCGAGGTTGACCTGGCCGTCCTCAATGCGGTAGGGCTTGCCCTCGATCTCGGCGAAGTGGTGGATCATGCTCGGCATCTCCGTGGCCGCCTGGGCGATCGCATAGGCGATCAGATGCGTGAACGACACCTTGCGACTCGCGGCCTTCAGCTCGCGCCGCCGTCCGTCGAGAACCGTCACGGTCAGCGTCCGGAAGCTCGTGGCGGTTGGGATCGAGCGCGACTCGTCCATGTACCGGGCGAGCATCGCGGCCGCGCCCTTGAGCAACTGGCGCTCGCCGGCCGGCTCCGCGGCCGGCTTGCCGTTGGCGGGAGTCCCCGTGGCCCCTGCCGCGGCCGCACCCAGCACGTCCGCCTTGACGATCCTTCCGCCCGGGCCGCTGCCTGCCACGCCACCGAGGTCGATTCCCTCGGTTGCCGCCACGCGTGCCGCCACTGGCGAGACGCGCTTGCTATCTGGCACCGCCCCCGCTCCGTCACTCGCGCCTTGAGCACTGTTCCCGTCGGTTGCGCTCTGTGCGCCGCTTGACGACGTGGACGCGGCCGAGCCGTTGCCGTCATCTGTCTCACCGCCGCCAATCTGGCCGGCGGAGCCGTTTGAGTCACCCTCACCGAGGGTCAGCCGAGCGATCACCTGCCCGACGCCGATCGTCTCGCCCTCCTCGGCCAATATCTCTGTAACCGTGCCGCTCGCGGGGGAGGGCAGCTCGACATCCACCTTGTCGGTGGAGATCTCCACGATCGTGTCGTCGACCTTGATGAAGTCGCCGACTTTTACATGCCATTCGAGGATCGTTCCCTCGGTGACCGACTCGCCGGCTGCAGGGGTCACGACGTCGATCGTCTCGTTGATCGTCGTGCCGGTGGGCATCCAGCCCCACTCTAGCGCGCTCGACCGGCGGAACTAAATCCGGGCGTCCCCAGCGCACGGCTCTTCACACTGCCTAACAGTGACGACGCCTCGCGCTTGTCTCCAACCTTTGGAATCTTTGCTCGAACGGGCGTCGCACATGCTCGTGGCGCGCCGTCCATAAACCATGTTCAGAGAGCGCGACGGCGCTGTTCACGCACGAACTCGGCGCTCCCGAAGAACGGTCCGATCCCGCCGAGCACCGCCACCGCCACCGCGAGTCGCAGCGAGACGATCCTCATGCGCGCCGCCGCGATGCACGCGAGCGACATCCCGATCCACAGCACCCCGTGGGTCCATCCGAGCACAAGCGTCTCCGGCTGGGGTTTGCCAAGCGCGAACGCACACACGAGCAGCGACGTGTACACGCACGAGTGAAAGAACGACGTCCACTTCAGGCGCGTGAACGTGGGGGAGGCGCGAGCGGGCTTTCCGTGCGACGCGCGGACCGCCGGGCGGCTCACTCCGAAAGCCAGCGCGCCATCCTGCGCAGGCTCTCCTCGGCCTCCGCGGGCCACTCATCGACATTGCTTGGCCACCACGCGTACTCGTCGTGCTCGTGATCGGGGGTCACTTCGGCGCCTTCCGCCAGCCACGCCTGCCCGACGAACATCACGAGCTGGTGAGGCAGGCGGATCAGCGCCTCCCCGCGCACGCGCTCGGGCGAGACCGACCACTCCTCGCTGAGCTCCCTGACGAGCGTGTCCGCCGGACTCTCCCCGAGGTCCACTGCGCCACCGGCGCCCAGCGCCCAGCGCCCAGCCCACGAGGACAGCCACGCCGCGCGCCTGCCCGCGAGCCAGCGGCCGTCCGCGGCGCGCGTCACGCACAGCCCGGCGACGCTGCCCGAGGCATCTCCGTCCACGAGCCGCAGCGCCCAGCGCAGCGGCTGCATCTCAAGCTCGATGCCGTGCGGGCCCTGTTTGAAGTCCACGAGCCTGCCGGCGAGGCCATCGTGGCTCGGGGAGCCGCGCTCTCGCAAGCCGGCGATCTCCGCATCCGCCACTCTGATGTGCTCGGCGGATGGCTCGAAGTGCTCGCTGCGCCAGCGGGTCTTCACCTGGCTCAGCTCCCATGGCCCGCGCGCCAGCAGTTCCGGCATCTCGTTGGTCGTGGGCTCTGCTCTGCTCGCCATCCCTACAGGCTAGTGCTCACGGGGACGCGTCGGTGAAGATGTCGCGCCCCTACACTCGCTCTCACCGTGACCGTCCGCAGACGCAAGCACTGGGGTTGGGGCTTCGAGGACGAGCAGCCATCGCGCGAGGAGGTTCGCGCCGCCGCCGCCGGTCTCGCTACCCACCTGGGCTTTCCGCCCGTCGAAGTCGAGGATCCGGTGAGCCTCGACGCCATCGAGCTGCCGGCGCCGCGGATCGTTCCCCCATCAGCGCTCGGTGATATCTGCGCTGCCGACCCTCACGCGCGCGCCTCCCATGCACTGGGCAAGTCCTACTCGGATGTCGTGCTCGGCTTCCGCGGACGCTTCGAGCATCCGCCGGACTTCGTCGCTCGCCCGCGCGACGAGGTCGATGTGGAACGTCTCCTGGCGTGGTGCTCGGCCGAGCGTGTCGCGGCGATCCCCTACGGGGGCGGCACGAGCGTCGTCGGGGGGGTGCAGCCCGACGTGGACCCCTCCTACAACGGAGCGATCGCGATCGATCTCGGAGGATTGCGACGCGTGATCGAGATAGACGAGGTCTCGCGCGCCGCGCGCATCCAGGGAGGCGCCACCGGACCGGACCTGGAGGCCCAGCTGGCTCAGCACGGTCTCACGCTGCGCCACTTCCCGCAGTCATTCGAGCTCTCGACGCTGGGCGGCTGGATCGCCACGCGCGCCGCCGGGCACTTCGCCACCGTGTGGACCCACATCGAGGACTTTGTCGAGTCCGTCCGCGCGATCACCCCGTCGGGCACGTGGGCCTCGCGGCGCCTTCCCGGCTCGGGCGCCGGTCCGAGCCCCGATCGGCTGCTCGTCGGCTCGGAGGGCACGCTCGGCGTCATCACTGAGGCGTGGGTGCGCGTGCAACCGCGCCCCACCCACCGCTCCTCCGCGGGCGTGCGCTTTCCCACATTCGCCGTTGGCGCCGAGTGCGTGCGCGCACTCTCACAGTCGGGCCTTCACCCGAGCAACTGTCGCCTGATCGACCCCGCCGAGGCGCGCTTCACGATGGCCGGCGACGGCACCTTCGCCCTACTCGTGCTCGGCTTCGAGTCCTGCGATCACCCGGTTGACTTCATGATGGATCGGGCGCTTGCCATCTGCGCCGAGCACGGCGGGGTTGCGGGAGAGCGCCGTGGCAGCTCGACGGGCGGTGGCTCGAGCGGTCCCGAGGGCTCGCGCGCCGGTGCGGACGCAAGCGGTGTGGGGGCCTGGCGCGAAGCGTTCCTGCGTGCCCCCTACGTGCGCGACATCTTCGTAGCCATGGGCGTCCTCTCGGAGACGTTCGAGACCGCCGTCACGTGGGATCGCTTTCCGCGCTTCCACGAGCGTGTGCTGGCGGCCGCGCGCGCCGCCACGGAGGATGTCAGCGGCGTGGCGCACGTCTCCTGCCGCTTCACCCACGTCTACCCCGATGGTCCTGCCCCGTACTACACGGTGCTCGCGCCCGCTCACCGTGGCGAGGAGGTTGCTCAATGGGCGGCCATCAAGGCGGCTGTATCGGAGGTGATCGTGGCCGAGGGCGCCACCATCACCCATCACCATGCCGTGGGGCGCGATCATCGACCCTGGTACGACCGTCAGCGGCCCGACCCGTTCGCCGCGGCCCTGCGCGGCGCCAAGGCGGCTGTGGACCCGCGCGGCATCATGAACCCCGGTGTGCTCGTGGATCCGCTGCGGTGAAGGCACCACCGCGCGAGATGTCCCGGATGAATGTGGGAGTCCTACGTTGAGGGTGGCCGGCGACGGGCGCTCACGGTGAATGTCGCCGTGCTCGGACCCGGCGGGGTCGGCGGCCTGGTCGCCGGCGCGCTCGCGCGCGCGGGCACATCGGTAAGCGTCGTCGCACGAGCCTCGACGGCTGAGACGATCTCCGAGCGAGGCCTGCGTATCAGCAGCGTGCTGCTCGGAGATTTCCTCTCCCACCCACCCGCCATGACGCGGCTGGAGCAGCCGGTCGACGTATTGATCCTCGCCACCAAGGCCGCCGGCCTGCGTGACGCGCTTGAGCGCGTGGACGCCGCGCCGACGCTCGTGCTGCCGTTGCTCAACGGGCTCGACCACATCGCCGTGTTGCGCGAACGCTTCGGCGACGGCGCCGTGGTCGCGGGCACGATCCGCGTGGAGGCCGACCGCCCCGAGCCGGGCGTGGTGGTTCACACGAGCCGGTTCCTGCGTGTGGAGATGGCCTCTGGATACCCGACGGCGCGTGCGCCGATGGAAGCGCTCGCGAGCACGCTCTCAGACGCCGGCATCCCCGCGCGCGTGGGGGACTCGGAGGCACGGGTGATGTGGTCGAAGCTGGTGCGGCTAAACGCGCTCGCCTGCACCACCAGCGCACATGACCTCCTGCTGGGGGAGATCCGCTCCACACCTGAGTTGCGCGCCGAGCTGGTCGGCGCGATCGAGGAGGGCTGCGCCGTCGCGCAGGCTGAGGGTGCCTCGATCCCAACCGGCGATCCGCTCGGCGAGCTGACCGCCGCGCACGACACGCTCGGCAGCTCGATGCAACGCGACATCGCCGCCGGGCGCCCTCCGGAGCTGGACGCGATCCCCGGCTCGGTGCTGCGCGCGGCCGCGCGCCACGACATCGCATGCCCGACGATCGAGCGGCTTGTCGCGACGATAGCCACGCGCGCAGGCATCTCGCCGCCGCGCGTGCCCTGAGCTGAGGTCCCTCTTAGAGCTCGCGCGGGGAGGCGCCCGGCGAGATCATCGGCAGCGCCTGAGTCGAGACCGCATCGACGACCTCTTCCTCGCTCTCGACCGCGCCCTCGTCGTGCTCTCCGTCGCACAGCACGCGAAAGTTCGAGCTCTGCCCGCTGTCGGCGTGGATTGTGATGCCAGGCAGGATCTCCTCGCCCTCCTCGAGGCCAAGGCGCTCCATGTCGAAGTGCGCCAAGCCGATCCCGTACGCGGTGTGCGTGGGATTCTCGCGGTCGTGGGCCGCCACGGCCTGCGCGAAGCGCTCCAGGTTCTTGGCGATCTTGCCGGTGTCAGCCATCGCTGGCAGGAAGGGTAGCGCCGGCATCGTTTGAGGAGTCGTTGCCATCGGTGCCTGAGGAGTCGCTGGCGGTGGCACCTGAGGGGTGGCTGACAGCGGCGCCCCTCGAAGGATCGCCAGCAGCGAGTCCCGTACGCACGCGCGGCGCCACCTCGGTCGCGAACAACTCGGTGGCGCGCAGGGCCTTCTCGTGGGGAAGCACACCGACGCTAATGTGGCCGAGGAAGCGATCGTGGTCGAATAGCTCGTGGTGGGCGAGGATCTTCGTCGCTACTTCGTCGGGCGTGCCGACGAGCAGGTGGCCGTCGGGGGCACAACCCGCGTCGAACTGCGCGCGGCTCATTGGCGGCCAGCCACGCTCGCGCCCGATGCGGTTCATCATTTGCGAGTACGGCCCGAAGAACTCGTCGGCCGCCCGCTTGGCGGTGTCGGCTATGTACATGTGCGAGTTGATCCCGACGGCCAGCTGCGCGGGGTCCGCGCTCGCGCGGCGGGCCGCCTCGCGATATAGCTCCACGAGCGGCGCGAAGCGGGCCGGGGGACCGCCAATGATCGCGATCATCAGTGGCAACCCGAGCATCCCCGCGCGCGCGACCGAGGCGGGCGTCCCGCCGACCGCAATCCACACCGGCAGCGGTTGTTGCAGCGGGCGGGGGTACACGGCCGCGTCGTGCACCGCCGCGCGGTGGCGCCCGGACCAGTTGACGCTCTCTGAGTCGCGCAACGCGAGCAGCAGCTCCAGTTTCTCGGCGAACAGCTCGTCGTAGTCGTCGAGCTCGTAGCCGTACAGTGGGAAGGACTCGGTGAACGATCCCCGTCCCGCCATGATCTCCGCTCGCCCGCCCGAGAGCAGGTCGAGCGTCGCGAACTCCTCGAACACGGTTACGGGGTCGGCGGAGCTGAGCACCGTGACGGCGCTCGTCAGGCGGATGCTCTGCGTGCGGGCGGCCGCCGCGGCCAGTGCCACCGTGGGCGCCGAAACGGAGTAGTCGCGCCTGTGGTGCTCACCGACACCGAACACCTCGAGGCCCAGCCGGTCGGCCAGCTCGATCTCCTCGAGCAGCTCGCTCAGACGCTGGGCCACGCGCGCGGGAGACGCACCCGGCGCGACATCAGCGAAGGTGGCTAGGCCCAGTTCCATCAGTTCCGCACTATACGAATGGGCTCAGCCCAGGGCCCGCGCGGGAAGCTCCCGCGCAAAGTCAGCGCTGCTCGATGATCTCGATGCGGTACCCGTCGAGCTATTGGACGTAAGTAAACATACGTGGTGAGGGCTAGGGAAACTTGACGGAGAAACGCCCGACGATGGTCGTGCCGCTCGCCAGCGGTACCGGCAGGCCGTCGGGGTAGGCGTAGGCTCGTGGGTGCGCGACGACGCCACACACGCGGTGGCCTTCGATGTTCCAGCAGGGGCTCGGGGGCCTATACGGTTCGCTGCGGCATGGGTAGGCGCTTTCGCAGGGGGGCGCGTGAGGGACGGCGTAGATTGCGCCTTCGTAGGAGCCGCTCGGGCACCAATGTCCGGTCGAGGATTTCGCCGGAGTCAGGGCGAGCGCAACCTGCCCGTTGGCCTGCGGGTAACCGTAGTCGGTGCGTTGCATGTTGCTTGACGTCGAGCACGGCGGCGGCGAGGTCCGCGTGTACTTCTTGTACGGCTTCAGAGCGATCACGCCGTAGTAATAGCCGCCTTCGGGAAGTTGCCTCGCCTGAAAACTGAGGTGGACGTTCTGGCGGACAGCGAGGTTGCGCTGTACGTGCACGGACACCGTTGCTGCCAGCGCCGTGGCCGACAGTGCGAGGCTCAGGGTGCTCGCCGCGCTCGCTGCAAGGAGCCTTCCCGTGAGAGCGGACATGGTGCGAGCATACCTCACCGGACGTTCCGGATTCGACTTCTTAGACCGCTATTTCCAGGATCTTAACCTGTACCAGTCGGGTCGGTTAGCGGACAGGCAAAGCCGTATCAACTTCGGCAGCTGATGCGACTGGTAGAGCGTTACGATCTAAGGCTCTACATCTCCAATATCTCGATGCGGTACTCGTCGAGTTAGTGGACGGTTTGCAATTCATCGCGAAAGGCCGATTTGGCTGGGCGACGCCCTAGCCGCCGAACTCGCCAGCTTCAAGCCTACGCTTGATCTCCTTCGCGCCGGGCCATTTCGGCTCGATGCCCACGCTCTTGAGTAGTTGGTCTCGCTCAGCCAAGAACTGCTCGGCAGTTTCGCCTGGCGCTAGCGCGAATCCTCGCTGTGAGACGAACTCGCCAGACGAGCCATCAAGTGGTATATCTCGTTTGGTAGCCATGATGGTCGTCCTGATCGTCCTTCTACCTTTTCCCGCATGAGAAGAGCATAGGTTTCGGCGATCAGCTCGTGAATGTACTCACGACGAGGGTAATGGGCCCGTCGGACGCGCTCGCGTATTCCGTCCGGCGCGAGTGCCAAGAGCCTGTCGCCCTCCGCCGGATCATGCGCCGACTGACCTTCGATGCTGAGCGCGTGGCCCCACTCGTGCCAGGCTACCCACGTCAAGAGCGCTTCCCGTGTGGACTGGTCCGTGTCGATCAGTGCCTGGTGGTTCTCATTGATCAACACGAGGCGTAGCTCGCGGATCCACATCCCGAGGGCAGCGTTGTCCGCCCGGGTGCGGGCCGGGGTGCACCCGTCGTGCCCGGCCGAGCGAAGGCGCGCGTCGACGGCCACTCCGAGCGGTTCTGCAACGATCTCCCACCGGCTCGCGCCTATCTGCTCCAAGAGGCGTTGATCGCTGGCTGGCAGAACATCCCAGGCAAGCTGGACGAGCTGCACTGTCGTAGGATTGATCACGGCTCATTGATCCGTTAGGTGCGAGATCTGGGGGTTCTGTGAAGGGCCCTGCTTATTGGATGCGCGGGACCCTACATGTCGCCGGTGCCGGAGTGCGACTCCTTGTACGAAGCCAAAGATTTGGTTTTTCAGTGCTGGAGTCAGCCCTGCTCTATCAACTCGATGCGGTACCCGTCGGGTCCCGGACGAAGCACAGCCGTGAGCCGCCCTCGCGTACCGAGTAGGGAGGCTTCTCGGGCTGGATGCCCTGCTCGGCCAGGCGCGCGAGGGTGCCGTCGAGGTCCGCGGCAGTGATCGCGATGTGGCCATAGCCCGAGCCGATCTCATACGAGTCCACGCCGAAGTTGTAGGTCAACTCCAAACGCGGCATGTCGCCGTCGCTGGGCTGGTTCATGAAGACGTTGATCGCCTCCTCGCCGATCGGGATGCGCCCGACCTCCTTGAAGCCGAGTGCGTTGTAGAAGGCGACCGAGCGCTCGATGTCGGTGATGCGGTAGCAGGTGTGGATCAGGGGCATGGAGTCAGTTTAGGGGTGACGCTCGCCTGTCGCCCATAGCGAGCGGTCGGGAAGCCGGCAGCCGGGCAAGTGGGGCAGGTGGG
>Ga0208357_1000053_pt1 | contig 84145 bp, 76 predicted proteins | sample NGESurdeep092012_6_FD_184487 | JGI IMG/M metagenome (GOLD analysis project Ga0208357, IMG submission 184487) | Arctic peat soil microbial communities from Barrow, Alaska - NGEE Surface sample F52-2 deep-092012 (SPAdes) | ecosystem: Environmental > Terrestrial > Soil > Wetlands > Peat ...
GTCATGCTGCCCCTTCAGGCCGCTTGACAGTCTCGGCCAGACACGCCGAAGACCGCAATGATATAGCCGCTCCTACACCACGCGTAGGGGCACGATCTCGGCCTCATAGAAGCGCGGCCTATATAAGCGGCGGAACTGTCGTCGCCCCGGTGCATCCGAGGCTCGATGCTTGAAAAGGGCAGGGATGGCGATTTTCTACGAGAGATGATCGGCTTTGCCGCGCAGCGCCCGATGGAGCTGGAGATGCGGGAGCTGACGGTGCCGGACATGGCGAGCGCTCGGCCGACCGGTTGACAAAGCGCAACGGCTACCGGGATCGGGACTGGGCAACCAGGGCCGGCACGGTCGAGTTGCGCCAAAGCCGCGAAGGGCTCCTACTTCCCGTGTTTCCTGGAGCCTCGGCGTGGCCGAGAAGGCCCTGACCGCGGTCATCCAGGAAGCCTACATCCAGGGATCTCCACCCGCTCGGTCGAAGATCTCGTCAAAGCCATGGACATGACCGGCATCTCCAAGAGCCAGGTGAGTCGGCTGTGCGAGGAAATCGGTGGGCATGGAGATCGGCGCCTCGGAGGCCGGACTGCCTCCCCAACCGTCAAACCCTTAAAATTGAACCCCCTCGGCCAATTCGATCCGGCCAATTCGTTGCGGTGGCGCGGGGGGCGTAATATGCTGCCGTCGGCATCGGGGAAATCGGTCGACAGGAGTGTCTAAATGGCGGAACGGTCGTTCGCCCGCGAAGTCGAGGATTTGAAGCTTAAGGCCGGCGAGGAATTTTCCGGCGAGGGCATTCTTGCCATCACCAAGGCACTGCTGCAATCGGGCGTCGCCTATGTCGCCGGCTATCAAGGCGCGCCGATCTCGCATCTGATGGATGTGCTGAACGATGCCAAGGACGTGCTCGACGAGCTTGGCGTGCATTTCGAAAACTCCGCCTCGGAGGCCGCCGCCGCCGCGACCCTGTCCGCCTCGGTGATGTATCCCATTCGCGGCGCGGTGACGTGGAAATCCACCGCCGGCACCAATGTCGCGGCAGATGCGCTGTCGAACCTCGCCTCGGGCGGCGTCAAGGGCGGCGCGCTGATCGTGATCGGCGAGGATTACGGCGAAGGCTCCTCGATCATGCAGGAGCGCACCCATTCCTATGCGATGAAGTCGCAGATCTGGCTGCTCGATCCGCGCCCCGACCTGCCTTCCATCGTCAACGCGGTGGAAAAGGGCTTCGAGCTGTCGGAGGTGTCCAACACGCCGGTGATGCTGGAGGTGCGTATCCGCTCCTGCCACGTCCACGGCAAGTTCATTGCCAAGGACAATAAGAAGCCGCCCTTCTCGCTGCGCCAGGCGCTGGAGAGCCCGAAGCGCGACGCCAACCGCATCGTGCTGCCGCCCGCCTCCTACATTCACGAGGCGGAAAAGATTCAGAAGCGCTGGCCCGCCGCCGTCGCGTTCATCAAGGCCAACCAGCTCAACGAGTTCTTCGGTCCCGCCGAGGGCGATGTCGGCATCATCATGCAGGGCGGCATGTATAACGGCGTGATGCGGGCGCTGCAGCATCTCGGCCTCGCCGACGTGTACGGGGCGTCGAAGGTGCCGCTCTATGTCCTCAACGTCACCTATCCGCTGATCGACGACGAACTGGTGAAGTTTTGCGCCGGCAAATCCTCGGTGCTGATCGTCGAAGAGAGCCAGCCCGAATATATCGAGCAGGCGATCAACACCATCCTGCGGCGCGCCGACATCAACACGCGCATCGCCGGCAAGGGCATGCTGCCGATGGGCGGCGAATACACCGCGCAGGTCCTGCTGAAGGGCATCGGCGATTTCATGGTCGAGCGCGCGCCGGCGCTGCTCGGCAACCGGCCGCCGCTGCCCGATCCTAATCCCGTTCTTCAGCACGAGAAGGTGCAGGCGCTGGCCAAGGTAGTGCCTCAGCGGCCGCCCGGCTTCTGCACCGGCTGTCCCGAGCGCCCGATCTTCGCCGCGATGAAATTGGTCGAGCAGGAACTGGGCGAGCATCACATCGCCGCCGATATCGGCTGTCACCTATTCTCGATCTTGCCGCCGTTCAATATCGGCACCACGACCATGGGGTATGGGCTGGGGCCGGCCTCGGCCTCCGCCTTCAATGTCGAGAGCGACAAGCGGCCGATCTCGGTGATGGGCGATGGCGGCTTCTGGCATAACGGTCTCAGCACCAGTGTCGGCAACGCCGTTTACAACAAGCAGGACGGCGTCATCCTGGTGGTCGATAATTTCTACTCCTCGGCCACCGGCGGCCAGGATTTGCCGTCGTCGCGGGCCAAGAATCCGCGCCGCTCCACCAACAACAGCATCACCGAGGCGGTGAAGGGCATCGGCGTCAAATGGGTGCGCCAGATCGACCGCACCTACGATGTCGCCAAGATGCGCGATACGCTGCGCGAGGCGCTGACCACCACCGAGACCGGCCCCAAAATCATCGTCGCCTCGTCCGAATGCATGCTGAACAAACAGCGCCGGGAAAAGCCGCTGTTCAACAAGGCCAAACGCGACGGCGTGCGGGTGGTGCGCGAGCGGTTCGGCGTTGATGAGGATGTCTGCACCGGCGACCATGCTTGCATCCGCCTCTCCGGCTGTCCCTCCCTGTCGGTGAAGCATACCGACGATCCGCTGAAGGACGATCCGGTCGCGTCGATCGACGATTCTTGCGTCGGCTGCGGCAATTGCGGCGAAGTGGCCGAAGCGGCGGTGCTGTGCCCCTCCTTCTATCGCGCCGACATCATCAGCAACCCGACCTGGCTCGACCGCACCATGGCGAAGTTTCGCGACGGCGTGATCCGGTTCCTGCAGGATCGCCGCGCCGCGCGCCGCGTCGCGTTCGCCGACTGATCATGGACGGCGTCGCGCTCACCCCGCTTACGCTGGCGACCGACCGGCCGTTCGGCATCGCCATTCTGGCGATGGGCGGTCAGGGCGGCGGCGTGCTAAGCGATTGGATCGTGGCGCTGGCGGAAAGCCAAGGCTGGCACGCGCAATCGACCTCGATCGCCGGCGTCGCCCAGCGTACCGGCGCCACGCTCTATTACATCGAAATGCTGAAGGCGCGCGACGGGCTGAAGCCGATCCTCTCGCTGATGCCCAGCCCCGGCGATGTCGATGTCGTGGTCGCGGCCGAATGGATGGAGGCCGGGCGCTCGGTGCTGCGTGGCCTCGTGACGCCGGACCGCACCGTGCTGGTTGCCTCGACCCATCGCGCCCTCGCCATCAGCGAAAAGGAGCGGCCGGGCGACGCGATCGCCGAACCCGTGGCGGTGACCGAGGCGCTGGGTGTCGCCGCCCGACGTACCATCGCCTTCGACATGCAGGCGCTGGCCGAGCAGCACGGCACGGTGATCTCGGCGTCGCTCTTCGGCGCGCTCGCCGGGGCGCATGCCCTGCCCTTTCCGACCGAGGCTTATATCAAGGTCATTCGCGCCGGGGGACGGGGCGTCGAAGCCAGCGTCAAGGCATTCGAGGCCGCCGCCGCGCGCGCGGCGGATGGCGGCATCGTCTCGGCGCCCAAGATACCGGCCAAGCGGCTCGAAGCCGTGCCGGCCAGCGCCGGGCATCCAAAGCTCGACCGCCTGCTGGCGCGCATTCGCGGCGACTTTCCGGAAACGGCGGGCGAAATGCTCTATGCCGGCGCGCGCCGCGTCACCGATTTCCAGGACGCGGCCTATGGCGCGGAATATCTCGACCGCGTCGCCGGCGTTCTAAAGCTGGACCATGCGCCCTATGCGCTGACCCAGGCGGCGGCGAAATACATCGCGGTGGCGATGGCCTATGACGACATCATCCGCGTCGCCGACCTCAAGACGCGAGGCAGCCGCTTCGACCGCGTGCGCCGCGAGGTGAATGTGGCGCCGGACCAGATTCTCTACATGACCGAGTTCATGCATCCGCGCGCCGAGGAAATCGTCGGCATGTTCCCGCGCGGCCTCGGCCGGTGGGTGGAGAGCCGCCAGGGCGCGTTCGCCGCAATCGACCGGCTGGTCAACAAGGGACGGCGGCTGCGCACCGGCACCATCCGCGCGTTCCTGATGCTCTATTTTCTCGGCGGCCTGCGGCGCTGGCGGCGGCGGACGCTGCGCCACGCGCAGGAACAGGCGCATCTCGAAAGCTGGCTGAGGATTTCGGCCGGCCAGGTCGCCGGCAATTACGATCTCGCGGTGGAAATCCTCAACGCGCGCCGGCTGGTCAAAGGCTATTCCGACACGCATGCGCGCGGCCTGTCGAAATTCGATCGCGTCATGGGCGCGGTGCCGATGCTGGCAACGCGCGAGGACGGCGCCCGCTGGATGCGCCTCTTGGTTGCCAGCGCCCTGCAGGACGAAGCCGGCACCGATCTCGACGGCACCCTCAAGACCATCGCGACGCTTTAGGATTAAACCCTCTCCGCGTTGCGGAGAGAGAGGGACCCGCGCCATCGGCGCGGGAGGGTGAGGTGGTCGTGCGCCGCGCAGGTTTGCCCTCGACCGGTGATGGCCGGCCCCGCTTCATTTCGCAAACGTGGTAGCGCGTCACCACCTCACCCTCCCGTCGCTACGCGATGGGCCCCGCCCTCTCCGCATCGCGGAGAGGGATTCCCTAGACGATATTGAACGTGGGCGTGCCTGGGGCGATGCGGCGGGTGGCGAGCGCCGGCGCGCTGTCGAACCGCATATAGATATCCTCTTTCGCGCGGCGCGCCGGCCAGCCGGGGTCGCCGTCGCGCACGAACGCGATCCAGCCGCGCTGCATCGCGTGCGACAGCGCCGCCATGTCGGCGCCCTCGCCGCCCGCCAGCATCGGCGCGTCGCGCCAGGCGCTGTCCCAATTGCCGAAGATGAAGGGAATGTCGAGACAGTGGCACGCCTTGAACGGCGAGCCCGGGGGCGACCAGTCGAAGCGATAGCTCCACACTCTGCCGCCACGCTTCGTAACCGCCGCGCCGAACCGTTGCGAGGGCAGCCCGAAGATAGTGTCGGTGAGGAAATCGCCGAGCCAATCGATCGGCCGCGTCTCGGGCCGGCGATAGCGGTCGATGGCGTTGGCATCGCCGCAGATCGCCGCGACCCGCGCCGCCGCGCCATCGGCATCGAGCGCCAGCATCGCGGGATCGTTGCCGAAGAAAGCCTGCATCTCTTCCCGCGTCCAGCCGATCAGGATTGGCTTGTCCGCGGCGGCCTCGGCAATGGCATCGGTGAAGGCTTCGGCGGTCATGGCATCCGGCACGTTCGGCGCGAACGGCGGCCAGGTCGCGCCCTCGCCGGCCCAGGCGCGGCCGAACTTGCCCTGCGCCTCCAGGAGCTGCGCGCTCGAAGCCTGGCGCGGGCTGATGTCGAGAAATTGGAGGTAGCGGTTGCTGCGTTCCGCCGCCTGCGCGCGCGTCACCGCCGGCTGCGGCAACATCGGGCTTTGCAGGATGGCGCGATGGAACAGGTCCCGCGCCTCGGCGTCGAGCAGCAAGGCGGCAATCGCGCCGCCGCCGGCGGATTGGCCGACCAGCGTCACTTGCGCAGGGTCGCCGCCAAACGCGGCGATATGGTCGCGTACCCAGCGCAACGCCGCCGCCTGATCGCCGATGCCGAGATTGCCATCGGCGATGCCGTCGCGGCACAGAAAGCCGAGGGCGCCGATGCGGTAATTGACGCCGACGAAAACGATGTCGCCCGCCCGCGCCAAAGTCGCGCCGTCATACCAATCGAGCGAGCCCGCACCGGTGGTGAACGCACCGCCATGCAGCCACACCATCACCGGCCGCCGGCCCGTATCAGGCGCAGGCGTGGCGATGGTCAGGGTCAGGCAATCCTCGTCTTGCGGCCGCGTGTAATCGCCCATCGCGCCCGCGAGCCGCGCCCCGAGTTGCGGCGCAATCGGCCCGTGGCGCGTCGCATCGCGCATGCCGGTCCAGGCGGGAAACGGATGCGCGGGCGCGAAGCGCCGCTCGCCAACCGGCGGCAGCGCGTAAGGCACGCCGCGAAACACGGCGGCACCGTCGCCCCACGACCCGGTCAGCGCGCCGAGCGCCGTCCGCGCGACCGGCGGCTCGGCCATCTCGGCTCAGACCCAGGCTTGCAAGACGTATTCGTAGGGGCCCTGCCCGTTCACCAGATCGACGCGCTGCAGCCCGATGCGATAGCCGTCGGCGGTGTGCGTCAGGTGATGGACATAGCTACCGGCGAATTGCCGCGAATTATCGTTGCGAAATTCCATCATATGAAAGCGCGAGCGCACGGTGACATCGCCGCTGGCGCGGTCGTGGCGCTCGATGACGATATTGCCGACGATGTGGCTGGTGCCCCATTCGGTCTTCTGCGACCAAGCGCGCGGGTGGGTCAGCCGCTTCATCCGCACATGCATCAGATCGCGGTCCTCGTAGAAGATCGAGGGCACGCCGTCACCCGTGGTCTGATCCGGCGTCGCCGGCATCCAATAGCGGCCCTCCGGCGTGAACAGCTCGATATAGGCGTTCCATTGCTTGGTATCGAGCAACTCCGCCTGACGATAGAGCAGCAACTCGATCTCGCGCAGCCGCTCCGCCGCGATGCCGGGTTCCATGGTGATGCTCATCTCAGCGCGCTCCACCCATATAGTCGACCCAGGCGCGGAACTCGTTGCGCATCGGCGCCTCGCTGGTGCCGATCACCGAGGTGACGAGATCGCCATCGACAATGTCCTGTCCGGCGTTGCGGTGGAAGCTGACCCAGTCGCCGGCATCCGACGACAGGCCCTGATGGCATTTCCAGAAATTCCACAGATCGTCGGCATTGATCAGCGTCGCCGGCGAATTGACCAGATTGTAATAGCCGAGCGCGCGGCGATACATCGCCTCCGGCGCGCCCTTCAGCCGGAAATGCCAAATCTCGGTCAGCGTCTTGTCCACCGCGATCGGCCGCACCGCGCGCAGCTGTTGCAACGGCGATTGCACCGAGAGGCCGGGATAGAGCAGCACATGGTGGATGTTGACGCCGAGAATCTCCTCCATGCGCTTTTCGCCATAGGCTTTTTTCATCGTGGCCTCATAGGCCAGCGTGTCGGGGTCGCGCGGGCGCAGCCCCATATAGCCCGTGAGGATCGAATGCCCGTTGAGATAGTTCAGCGTCGCGAACTCGTCCCATTTCGGCACTGGGGTCGTGGAGAAGGCCGACAGGAAATGATAGGCGAGCGGCGCGTGCTCGTGCCGCTCCTCGAATTCCAACTCGACCTCATGCGCGGCCCGGCCGGTCGATTCATGCGTCACCGCGGGGTGCAGCGCGTCGAGCTGGTTTTCGAGGAAAATCTTCCAGTTCGATTGCTGGATCACGCGGAAGCAAGTCGGCACCACCTCGACCTCGCCATCGGGCGCGCGATCGCAAATATCGTCGAATGCGATCTTGGCGGGGCCGAGCCATTCCAGCAGCGACGGCCCGTCTTCCGCGAGGCTGGCGAACACGAAGCCGCGATAATTGGCGACCCGTGCCGCCGGCTTCATGTTGCGCATCGCGGCGTCGGCGCCCCCGGCCGCGAACCGCGTGCCGATATAGCCGCGCTCCAGCGGAATCGCCTTCAGGCTGCCGTCGGTATTGAACTGCCACGAATGATAGGAGCAGGTGAAGCCGTCGGGTGCGCTGCCGTGACGGTCGCCGCACAGCATGGCGCCGCGATGGGGACAGCGATTGTGCAGCACCCGCACGCTGCCGTCCGTGTGCCGCACCATGATCATCGGCTGGCGGCCAATCAGCACCGTCCAATAGTCGCCCGGGTTCTTGACCTGGCTCTCATGCCCGACATAGGTCCAGACTTTGTGGAAGATGCGTTCCATCTCCAGCTCGAAAATCGCCGGGTCGGTATAGGCGGCGCGGTGAACCCGGTCGGGCTTCACCAAATCGGCGAGATCGGTCATTGGTCCCACGGGACTGCCCCTGAAGCTGGTTGCCATTGGGACCAAGAATACAGGCGTCGGGGTCGCCGCGTCACGCCTATATTTTAGATATAAAGCACCTGTGATCAGGTGCCGCCGAGATAGCTGGCCACGACCCTGGCATCGTCCATCAGCGCGGCCGCCGGGCCCGAATGCACGATCTCGCCGGTCTCCAGCACATAGCCGAAATCCGCCGTCTCCAGCGCCGCGCGTGCATTCTGCTCCACCAGCAGAATGGACACGCCGAGGCCGCGCAGCGAGGCGACGATGCGGAACACCTCGCGCACGATCAGCGGCGCGAGGCCCAGGCTCGGCTCGTCGAGCAGCAGAAGTCGCGGTTGCGCCATCAGCGCCCGGCCCAATGCCAGCATCTGCCGCTCGCCGCCCGACAGCGTGCCGGCGAGCTGACTGCGTCGCTCGGCGAGGCGCGGGAAGCGCTGCATCACATCGTCGAGGGTGCGGCGCTGCCCCTCGCGATCGCGCCGCCGGCTGTAGCCGCCGAGGCGCAGATTGTCGGCGACGCTCATGTTCCCGAACAGCTCGCGCGTTTCCGGCACCAGGCAAAAGCCGCGCTCCACCCGCGCCTCGACATCGAGCCGCCGCAGATCGATACCGTCGAACATCATGCGGCCGCGCGACGGCAACAGGCCCATCGCGGCGCCCAGCAGCGTCGTCTTGCCGGCACCGTTCGGGCCGATCACCGTGACGATCTGGCCCTGTTCGATTGACAGCGACACGCCGCGTACCGCCTCGACCTTGTCGTAGGACACCGACAAATTCTCGATCGACAGCAATGTCATCCGGCGACGCTCCCGAGATAGGCTTCCTGGACGCGCGGATCGCGGCGGATCGCGGCGGGAACGCCCTCGCACAGCTTGGCGCCGAAATCCATCACCACGCTGCGGTCCACCAGCCCCATGACGAATTCCATATCGTGCTCGACCAGAAGGATGGTCAGCCCCTCGCCGCGCAACGTGTCGAGCAATTGCGCCAGCGCCGCCTTCTCAAGACGGCGCAGCCCGGCCGCCGGCTCGTCCAGCACCAGCAGCAGCGGATCGGCGGCGAGTGCGCGGGCAATCTCCAACAGGCGCTGATTGCCCAGCGGCAGGCCGCCGGCGAGATCGAACGCCCGCTCCGCCAGGCCGACGCGGCGCAACTGGCGCATCGCCTCGAACCGGGCGCGCGCCTCCTCGCGCCGATCCAACAGCAAGGCGCCCGCGAAGAAACCCGACCGGGTGCGGGCATAGGTTCCGAGCAGCACATTGTCGAGTAGCGACATGGTGGGCCGCAGCTTCACATGCTGAAACGTCCGCGCGATGCCGGCGCGCGCGATGCGGCGCTGGGCGCGGCGGGTGATGTCGGCGCCGCCGAAGAGAATGCGGCCGGAATCGACACGCAGCACCCCGGTGATGAGGTTGAACATGGTGGTCTTGCCGGCGCCATTGGGGCCGATCAAACCCAATATCTCGCCGGCGCGAAGCTCGAAGCCGACATCGTTGACGGCGACGAGGCCGCCGAACCGGCGCGACAACCCTTCGACGATCAGCACCGGCTCGCCCTTGGCGGGCTGGCGCCGACACGGCAAGGGCGGCGCGTCAACCACCGGCGACGGCGTCACGCGCGGCAGATAGCGCAGCACATAGGGCACGATGCCGGCCCGCGCGCGCTGCAGCAGCAGGATGAACAGCACCGAGAACACCACGATTTCGAGCTGTCCCGCGGCACCCGGCGCGACCAGCGGCAGATAGTCCTGAATGCTGTTGCGCAGCAGCGTCACAATGGCGGCGCCGACCACCGCGCCCGACAAATGGCCGATGCCGCCGACCATCGCCATCATCAGGTAATAGATGCCGGCCGTGACATCGAAGGGCGATGGGCTGACGAACCGAGTCATGTGCGCCATCAGCCAGCCAGATATCGCCGACAGCAGCGCCGACAGCACGAAGGTCACGAGCTTGACGCGGAAGCCGTCGATGCCGAGGCTTTCCACCAGCACGCGGCCGCCGCGCAACGCGCGGATGGCACGCCCCTGTCGCGCATGCAGCAGATTGGCGCTGAGGATCAGTGACAGAATCAGCAACGCCCAGATCAGATAGAAAATCTGTGCGCTGTCGCGCAAGGCGAGCGGCCCGATCGAAATCGGCGGCAGATTGGCGATGCCGGTGAAATGGCCAAGCCCTTCGATATTGCCGAAGAGGAAATAAATCGCGAGGCCCCAGGCGATGGTGCTGAGCGAGAGGAAATGGCCCCGGAGCCGCAGCGTCACCGCGCCCAGCACCGCCGCGACCAATCCGGTCAACGCCAGCGCGAGTAATAGGCCGCTCCATGGCGACCAGCCCGCGACGGTGGTCGCCCAGGCGGTGCTGTAGGCGCCGATGCCGACGAACGCCGCCTGACCGAACGACAGCATGCCGCCGACCCCGGTCAGCAGCACCAGCCCCAACGCCGCCAACGCGTAGACGCCGATGAAGTTCAGCAGCGTCACGCTGAACGGGCTGATGAAGGCCGGCGCCAGCGCCAGCAGCGCAACGGCGCCGAGGCCGACAAGACGCAGCCGCGCGGCGGTCATTCCTCGGACTCGTCCTCGTCGAGATGGAGGAAGCTCAAGGAGCGCCACAGCAGCACGGGGATCAGGATGCCGAAGACCACGACTTCCTTGAACGAGCTGTCCCAGAACGAGGCGAAGCTTTCGAGGAGGCCGACGAACAGCGCGCCCGCGGCCGTGATCGGATAGCTGGCCATCGCGCCGATGATGGCGCCGACAAAGGCTTTGAGCCCGATCAGGAAGCCGCTGTCATAGAAGATCGTCGTCACCGGCGCGATCAGCACGCCGGAGATGCCGGCCAGCAGTGAGGCCAGCAGATAGGCGATGGTGCCGGTCGTCGCGGGGCGGATGCCCATCAGCCGCGCGCCGGTGCGGTTGACCGCGGTGGCGCGCAGCGCCTTGCCGGCGAGGGTGAATTCGAAGAACAGGAACAGCAGGCCGCTGAACACGATGGACGCGCCGACGATCAGCAGGGTTTGTGCCGACACGGTAACGCCGCCGATGGTGAACATCGCATCGGTCAGCGGCTGGGTGCGCACGCCCTCCGGCCCAAAGAACAAGAGGCCCAGCCCGACCAGGGCGAAATGCAGCGCCACCGCGACCGTGAGCAACAGCAACACCGAGGCGTCGGCGATCGGCCGGAACACGATGCGATCGAGCAGCGGCGCGATCGGCATGATCAGCGCCAGCGAGAGGACGATCCGCCCGGCCATGGTGACGTCAAGGCCGGTGGCGAGCCATACCGCGCCGGCTGGCAGCAGCGGCAGGACCAGGAAGAACAGCAGCGCGCGCGGAATCCGATGAAAGTCGCGCGCCCGCAGAATCGACCCTAGCTCCAGCAGCATCGCCAGAATCGCGAGCCCGACGACCAGCCCGACCGTGCCAGGTATCTGTCCCGCCTCCAGCGCCGCCATGGTCAGGGCGGTGAAGGCGGCGATATCGCCGAACGGCACGAAAATGACGCGCGTCACGGCGAAGATCAGGACGAAGCCCAGCCCGATCAGCACATAAATCGCGCCGGTCGCGATGCCATCCATCGCCAGGATGGCCGCGATCTGGGTATCCATGGTTTATGCCGGTTCGCGATAATGTCGCGGCGACGGAGCGGCCCCCCTCACCCCACCCTCTCTCCCCATTGGGGGGAGAGGGATACAGAGGCTTAGCGAGGCGGAGCCGAGCTTAGCCGCGGTTGGGTGAGGGGGGCTGCCGCGCATGCGTATCTTCAGACAATTCTCACGGCGCGTATTGCCACTTCCCCTTCACCAGCCGAACCAGAATAAGGCCGCGCTGATCGGAGCAGAAGACCTTACCGGGATGGCAATTATAGATGCCGTTGGTGCCGTCGAGATCCCTGGTGGCGAAGATCGCATCCTTCAGCGCGGCGCGGAACGCGGGCGTGCCGGGCTGTGCCTTCTCCAGCGCGTGCTTGGCGGCATCGACAAACAGCAGCCACGCATCGAAAGCATAGGGCGAGAACGCGTCGGTGCTGGCCTTGCCGGTGGCCTTTTGATAGGCGGCCCGGAACGCCAGTGAAATCTTCTTGGCATAATGCGTGTCGGGCAATTGCTCGGCGACCAGGACCGGACCGCCGGAAACCAGGATGCCCTCGGCCGCCTTGCCGCCGACGCGGATGAAATCGGCGTTCAGCAGCGCCGGCGTGCCATAGAACTTGCCCTTATAGCCAAGCTGGGTCAGCGCCAGGATCGGCAGCGCGCCCTGCGTCCCGGACCCGCCGATCAGCACCGCATCGGGCCGCGCGGCCAGTATCTTCACCGCCTGTCCGGTCACCGACGTGTCGGTGCGGGCATAGCGCTCGGTCGCGACGAGCTTGATCCGGCCGGCATCCGCGGCCTTTTTCGCGCCGCTATAGACGAGATCGCCCCAGGCATCGGAGAAGCCGATGAAGCCGACCGTCTTCACGCCATCGTGCACCATGCGATCGACCGGCACGCTGACCATGAAGGGCGGCGGCTGCACGATGGAAATCGCCCACGCGGCGCCGCCGGGCGGCGCCTTGATCGGCGACACCGAAATCATCGGCACCTTGAGCTCGTCCGCCACCGCCACCATCGCGATCGAGGATGGCGTCGTCGCCGTGCCGATCAGAATATCGACCTTGTCTTCCTCGATCAGCTTGCGGGCATCGCGGGTCGCGGTCGAGGGATCGGAGCCGTCATCGAGCCGGATCAGCTTGATCTTCTGGCCTCCGACGCTGCCGACATATTCATCGGCGGCGTCGATGCCCTTGCCATAGGGAATGCCGATCGACGAGCCGGGGCCGCTGAGCGAGGTGACGAACCCGACCGTGATGTCGGCCCGCGCCGTCCCCGCCATCATCGCGACACCGGCGGCCATCGCCGCCACCATCACCATCATTCTCATCACGCTCTCCCTCATCTTTTCTCGTTGCCTTAATCACCACGCAAGCCGCGCGCCACGAAGCCGCGAAAATCGGCGATTGCGCGCGGCGGCGCAAGGGCGAAGCTAGGGCCGCGGCTCGGCTCGACGCCGTTCAATCGGTGCAGCGCCACCGCCATCTCGGCGGCCTTCAGCGCCACCGCGGCGCAATTCACGACCGGCGCGTGGCCGACGGTCAGCCCCCGCTCACGCGCCAGCAACAAGCCGGGCAGCACCCCCGCCGGCACCACGACATCGGCGCCCTGCGCCACCAGCGGCCGGGCGCAGGTGATGAAGGTTTCCAGCATCCGCGCGACGGCAACAGCGTCGCCGGCGAAGGCGGCGGCGAAATCCTCCGGCACCACGCCCAGCCCGGCAATACCGACGATACGATGGCCCAGGCCATAGCGTTCCGCCTGCTCGTGATGCCAGACCTCGAATACCGGGTCGATCGAGACAAGGCCGATGCGGCGGCCAAGCTGCGCCGCGAAATGCAACGTCGCCTCGCCGGTGCCGACGACCGGAATGCGCACGGCCGACCGCGCCTCATAGAGGCCGGGATCCTGGAAATGCCCCATGACGAACCCGTCATAGTCCCGCGCCTCGGCGTCGAGCGCGGCATCGACCGCCTGAATGGCACAGCGAAATTCGGTGAGGCGGCCGAAATCGCGATCGGGCGGCGACATGCCGCGGACATCGACCTGCGTTCCCGGCGCGGCGATGTCGTTGAGATAGGTTCCGAGGCGCTCCAGATAGGCGGCGTTCTGCGTCGCATCGACGAAGCTCTGCCACAGGAGCCGCATGGGCGTCCGTCCCTTCTGATTCGCCGCCGGAATGTTTCAAGCCTAAAGTTTATCGAAAGGCCGAGTCAAGAATATCACGCGCGTAAAATTGACAGGCGGAAAGCTTTGAACCTTAAATGGATTCCGCCTTCGCCGGAGCGGCTGTTGGAGCGAGCATGAGCAAATATCGCGGGAACAGGCAGGCGGTCGCCGCGCTGGTGCGCGAGACCGAGGTGCACCGCGACCTCTATATCGACCCCGAGCTGTTCGCGCTGGAGATGGAGCATCTCTTCCGCAATACCTGGAACTATGTCGGCCATGACAGCCAGGTGCCCAACGAAGGCGATTATTTCGGGACCGACATCGCCGGCCAGCCGCTGATGATGGTGCGCGGCGGCGACAGCGTCCGCGTTTTCTATAATCGCTGCTCCCATAAGGGCACGCGCCTGACCGCCGAGACCCGCGGCAATGCCGGCAAGTTCTTTCGCTGCCCCTATCATTCCTGGACCTTCCGCACCGATGGCAGCCTGCTCGCGGTGCCGTTGCGCGGCGAGTATGAGAATACCGGGTTCGAGAACAGCATCGCCGCGCGGGGTCTGACCCCGGTCGCGCATGTCCATAATTATCGCGGCTTCGTCTTTGCTAAGCTCGGCGCGGCCGGCGCCGGCTTCGAGGAATTTTTCGGCGCCTCACTATCCAGCCTCGACAATATGATCGACCGCTCGCCGGCCGGGCGGCTCGAAGTGGCCGGCGGCGTCCTGCGCTATCTGCACAATTGCAATTGGAAGATGCTGGTCGAGAACCAGACCGACACCATGCATCCGATGATCGTGCATGAGAGCTCGGCCGGCACCGCCGTCAATGTCTGGAAGAACGCGCCGCCCGGTACGCCCAAACCGATGGCGGTGGAGATCTACGCGCCGTTCATGAGCTCCTATGAGTTCTTCCAGAAGATGGGCATTCGCGTGTGGCGCAACGGCCACGGCCATACCGGCGTCGCGCATTCGATCCACAGCGATTATTCCGCGATCCCGGGCTATGAAGACCAGATGGTGGCGGCCTATGGCGCGGAGCGCGCCCACGCCATTCTCGGCGAGAACCGGCACAACACGGTCTATTATCCCAATATCATGATCAAGGGGCCGATCCAGCTCCTGCGCATCTTCAAGCCGTTGGCCGCCGACCGCACTCTCGTTGAAAGCTGGACCTTTCGCCTGGTCGATGCGCCGGACCTGCTGCTGGAGCGCACCTGCATGTATAACCGCCTGGTCAATGCGCCGACCTCGGTGGTCGGGCATGACGATCTGGAAATGTACCGCCGCCAGCAGGAAGGGCTGCATTGCGATGGCAATGAATGGGTCAATCTGCAACGGCTCTATTCACCCGACGAAGACCGCCGCAACGATCAGGTGGTCGCCGGCACGTCGGAGCAGTTGATGCGTGACCATTTCCGCGCTTGGTCGCATTTCATGACCATGAGCATGTGATGCCGAGCGACCGGGACCTGATCGATTTCGTCGTCCATGAGTCCCGTCTGCTCGACGAGCAGCGCTTCGAGGACTGGCTCGATCTCTTCGCCGACGATGCGCATTACTGGATGCCGCTGGAATGGGGCCAGACCGATCCGCGCCTCACCACCTCGTTGATGTACGAGGATCTGCTGCTGCTCAAAATCCGGGTCGAGCGATTGAAGGGCAATCGCACCTACAGCCAAAAGCCGAAAAGCCGCTGTCACCATGTGCTGCAAGTGCCGCAGGTCGATGGCCGCGACGAGGCCGCGAATTCGTATCGCACCTGGACCGCGATGCATTATGTCGAGAGCCGGGGCGACGAGCAGACGCTCTATGCCGCCTGGGCGACGCATCACCTCACCGCTATCGACGGCCGCCTCAAAATAAAATTGAAGCGCGTCGATCTGGTGAACAGCGAAGCGGCGTTCGGCAACATTCAATTGTTCATGTAGGACGCATGGCTTCGTCCCGCATGCCCTATGACGGCGTTGTCGTCGCGGCCCCCGTCACCATCCCCTATCGGCGCTATTCGATTAACTCGGCGCATTGGTGGATTGGGCGCGCCGTGCGCGGCGTGCTGGACCGCACCGGCCTGCGCGCCGGCGATATCGACGGTCTGTCGGTGTCCAGCTTCACCATGGGGCCCGATACCGCGATCGGCCTGACCCAGCATTTCGGCCTCAGCCCGCGCTGGCTCGACCATATCCCGCTAGGCGGCGCCAGCGGCGTGGTGGCGCTCCGCCATGCCGCGCGCGCGGTGCAATGCGGCGACGCCGACTTCGTGGTGTGCGTTGCCGGCGACACCAATCAGGTGGATTCATTCCGCACCATGCTCTCGACCTTTTCGCGCTTCGCCCAGGACGCGGTCTACCCCTATGGCTCCGGCGGACCGAATGCCAGCTTCGCCATGATCATGCGCAACTACATGACGCGCTATGGCCCGACCCGCGAGGATTTCGGCAAGATCGCGGTGGCACAGCGCGCCAATGCTTTGTCGTTTCCGCATGCGCTGATGAAAAAGCCGCTGACCTTGGACGCCTACATGGCGGCGCGGCCGATCGCCGACCCGATCCATCTCTTCGATTGCGTCATGCCCTGCGCCGGTGCCGAGGCGTTTCTGGTGTGCCGCGAGGATGCCGCGCGCGACCTCGGCCTGCCGGCGGCGCGCCTTCTCGCCACCATCGAGCGGCACAATGCCTATGCCGACGACGCGATCCAAGAGCGCGGCGGCTGGGCGGTCGATATCGGCGAGCTTTACGCGATGGCCGGGATCACGCCGGACGCGGTGGATTTCCTCGAGACCTATGACGACTACCCGGTGATTTGCATGATGCAGATGGAAGATTTGGGCTTTTGCGCCAAGGGCGAGGGCGCCGCCTTCGTGCGCGGCCACACGCTGACCAACGACGGCAGCTTTCCGCACAACACGTCGGGCGGCCAGCTTTCGGTCGGCCAGGCCGGTTGCGCGGGCGGCTATCTCGGCCTGGTCGAGGCGGTGCGCCAGCTTACCGGCGCGGCGCTGGGCGCCGCCGTGCCGAACGCGCGGATCGGCCTGGTTTCCGGCTTCGGCATGATCACCTACGATCGCGGGTTGGCCAGCGGCGCGGCTTTATTGGCGGGATGAACGCATGACGCAACTTCTGGCGAAGCCCAGGCGCAAGGACCCGTTGCAAAAGACCCGCGCACCGCTGTTGCCGCCCGGCGCGCGCAGCCGTACCGCGTTGGGCCTCACCGCCGCCGCCGCCGAGGGCCGGTTCGCGTTGCAGGTCTGCGCCGACTGCGCCGCCGTGATCTATCCGCCGCGCGACGCCTGCCCGCGCTGCCTGTCGCCGCGCCTGCCGTTTCGGGACGTGCCCGATGGCGGCGTGCTGCTGGTCGAAACCACCATCGGCGCCTCGACCGATCCCTATTTCCGCGAACGCCTGCCGTGGCGCATCGGCACGGTGCGGCTCGATGCCGGCCCGTCGATGGTGACGCATCTCCATGCCGATCTGCGCGAGGGGAACCGCGTGCGCATGACCCTGCAACTCGACAAGAGCGGCCAGGCGGTGGCGATGGCCCTGCCCCACCAGCCGACGGCGAACATGGCGGACGATCCGCAATGGCGCGAGCTGACCTGCGATCCGAAATTCCGCCGCGTGCTGGTGACCGACGGGCGCGGCGCGGTCGGTCAAGCGATAGCGAAGGCGCTGTCCGACGCCGAGGCGAGTATCGTCTTCGTCGGCATCGCCGATCCGTGGAAGCCGTTTCCCGGCGAGGCGGCGTTGCGCCAGATCGCGCGCGTCGAGATCGTGCCGCTCGATCTGACCGACACCGTCTCGGTCGAGGACCTCGCGGGCGAAATCGGCGGGCGGGTCGATATCCTGGTCAACACCGCAGAGCATGTCCGGCCCGGTGGCATCCTGGCGCGCAACGGCCTGGTGGTGGCGCGCGAAGAGATCGAGCTGCGCTATTTCGGCCTGATGCGGCTCGCGCAAACCTTTGGCGCGGCGTTGCGGGCGCGCGGCGCCGACGGTATCAATTCGGCGGTGGCGTTCGTCAATCTGCTGTCGGTCTATGCACTGGTGAACTGGTCCGCCTATGGCGCTTTCTCCGCGACCGAGGCGGCGTGTCTGTCGGCGGCGCAATCGCTGCGCGCGGAATTGCGGCCGGGCGGCATCAAGGTGGTGAATGTGTTTGCGGGGCCGCTCGATACCGACTGGTATCAGACGGTGCCGCCGCCCAAGGTGACGCCCGCCGCGCTTGCCGCCGCGACGGTGGACGCGCTGCGGCGCGGGTTGGAGGATGTCTATGTCGGCGACGTCGCCGAGGATATTCGCGCGCGCCTCGCGGTCAATCCGAAGGCGCTGGAACGCGAGCTTGGATCATGAGCAGGAGTGGCGCGATGGATTTACTTTCGTTCGCGGCTGCCATCGCCGCGGGCGGCATCAAGGTGATCGACCTTACCCACACGCTGGCGCCCGATTTCCCGACCATCGTGCTGCCGCCGGAACTCGGCCAGTGCGCGCCGTTCCGCATGGAGGAAATCTCGCGCTATGACGAGCGCGGGCCCGCCTGGTACTGGAACAATATCTCGATGGGCGAGCATACCGGCACCCATTTCGACGCGCCGATCCATTGGGTCAGCGGCAAGGACTTGCCGGACAATTCGGTCGATACCATTCCCGCCGCGAATTTCATCGCGCCCGCTTGCGTCATCGATGTCGCGGCGCGATCCGCCGCCGATGCCGATTTCGTGCTGACCGTCGCCGATGTCGAAGCGTGGGAGGCAGCGCATGGCCGCATCCCGAAACGAAGCTGGGTGCTGCTGCGTACCGACTGGTCGAAGCGCCAAGGCCGCGACTATGCCAACATGGCGAATGACGGCCAGCACTCGCCCGGCCCCGGCGCCGAGGTGTGCCGCTGGCTGGTTGAGGAGCGCGACGTGCACGGCTTCGGCACCGAGACCATCGGCACCGATGCCGGCCAAGCGGCGCATTTCAATCCGCCCTACCCCGCGCATTACTATATGCACGGCAAGGGGCGATATGGGCTGCAATGCCTCGCCAATCTCGATCGTCTGCCGGCGACCGGCGCGGTGATCTTTGCGGCGCCACTGAAAATTCGCAAAGGCTCCGGCAGTCCGCTGCGAGTATTAGCGTTGGTCCCACGGTCATGAGCGGCACTGCCATCGTCACCGGCGGCAGCACCGGCATCGGCGCTGCTATCGTCCGAACCATGCTGGATCGCGGCTATGAGGTTGTCTCGCTGTCGCGCCGCCGCCCCGCCATCGCCGACCCGCGCCTCGATGCGATCACGGTCGATCTCTACGATGCCGAAGCGACGCGGCAAGTCGCCGACGAAATCGCGAAGAAGCACGCGGTGACGCACATCGTCCACAATGCCGGCGTCACGCGCCACAAGCCGGTGGAGCAGGCCACCGTCGCCGATATCGACGCGCTGGCACAGCTTCACCTCGGCGCCGTGCTGACGCTGTTGCAAGCCACGCTGCCGAGCATGAAGGCGGGCGGGTTCGGCCGAGTGATCTTGATCTCGTCGCGCGCCGCGCTCGGCGTGGTCGGGCGCACCGCCTATTCCGCGACCAAGGCCGGCATGATCGGCATGGGGCGGACCTGGGCGCTGGAACTGGCGCCGCTCGGCATCACCGTCAACATGGTGGCGCCCGGCCCGATCGGGGCCACGGAAATGTTCCATGACGTGATCCCGGCCGGCAGCGAGCGGGAAAAGACGCTGGCCAACGCGATCCCGGTGAAGCGGCTGGGCACGCCCGCGGATGTCGCCAACGCGGTGATGTTCTTCGCGTCACGCGACAGCGGCTTCGTCACCGGCCAGGTGCTGTATGTCTGCGGCGGCGCCAGCGTCGGCACCATTATCCTATGACGGAACCGCTCGACGCCTCGCGTTTCTTTATGCCGGCCGAGCGCACTCTGCCGATCATGCTGCGCCGTCAGGCCGCGCGGCATGGCGACAAGATGCTGGCGCGGCTCGGCGACCGGGCGTGGCGCTTCACCGATGCGCCCGACCTCGCCGCGCGATCCGCCGCGCGCCTGCATCAAGCCGGCATCCGGGCCGGCGATCGCGTCGCGCTGATCTGCGGCAATCGGCCCGAGTTCATCGAGCTGTTGCTGGGCTGTGGGTGGCTCGGCGCCGTGCTAGTGCCGATCAACGTCGCGGCCCGCGGCGCGCAATTGCGGCACATGCTGCTCAATTCCGGGGCGCGCCTGTTGGTAAGCGAGGCGGCGCTGATCGACGGCTTGTCGCATGTCGATCTGCCGACCCTGCCGGTCGAGACCATCTGGCTGATCGGCGCGCCGGAGGATACGCGTGCGCTGCCGCCGCTGCCGGCCGCCGGCATCGAACCGGCGTCGCTCGGCCCCGGCGATCCCTTCGCTATCCTCTACACTTCCGGCACCACCGGTCCGTCGAAAGGTGTGATCTGTCCGCACGCGCAATATTTCTGGTGGGGCCTCAATACCGCGCATCTTTTGGGTGTCGTCGAAGGCGATGTGCTGTGCACCACGTTGCCGCTGTTCCATACCAACGCGCTCAATACGCTGTTCCAGGCGCTGATCGAAGGCGCGACGGCGGTGTACGAGCCGCGCTTCTCCGCCTCCGATTTCTGGCGCGGCCTGGAGCGCCATCACGCCACCGTCACCTATCTGCTGGGCGCGATGGTGCCGATCCTGCTGTCGCGCCCGCCCGACCCGGCGGAGCGTGCGCATCGCGTCCGCGTCGCGCTGGCGCCTGGTGTGCCGGCGCAATTTCACGCCCCTTTCGCCGAACGCACCGGCATCGGCCTGATCGACGGCTATGGTTCGACCGAGACCAATTTCGTCATCGGCACCAGTCTCGCCGAACAGCGGCCCGGTGGCATGGGCACGGTGTTTACGGGATTCGCCGCCCGCGTGGTCGATGAGTTCGACAATGAATTGCCGGACGGCACGCCCGGCGAATTGATCTTGCGTGCCGACGCGCCCTTCGCCTTCGCCGCCGGCTATTTCGGCGCGCCCGACAAGACGGTCGAGGCATGGCGCAATTTGTGGTTCCACACCGGCGACCGCGTCATCCGCGAGGCGGATGGGCATTTCAAATTCGTCGATCGGATGAAGGACGCGATCCGCCGGCGCGGCGAGAATATTTCCTCCTTCGAGGTCGAACAGGTCATCCTCGGCCATCCCGCCGTTGCGACCGCCGCCGTGTTCCCGGTGGCGTCCGAGCTGGCCGAGGACGAGGTGATGTGCGCCATCGTCAAGAAGCCGGGCGGTAGCTTGACCGAAGTGGAGCTGATCCGCTATTGCGAACCGCTGCTCGCCTATTTCGCGGTGCCGCGCTTCGTTGAGTTCGTCGAGGCGCTGCCCGCCACCGAGAACGGCAAGATCCAGAAGTACAAACTGCGCGAGCGCGGCGTACAGCCCACCACTTGGGACCGCGAGGCCGCCGGCATCGTGATCAAGCGGCGCCGCGAACCTGGTCGATGAGGGCAAGCGGGTCGGCGGGCGCGGCATCGCCGCGCCACGCCACATGCACATCCGGCCGTGACAGAAGCAGCTTCCGGGGATAGAGCGCGGCCGCCGCCTCCGCCTCGACATCCAGCACCGCCAGGGGAAATTGCCGCGCTTGCGCGGCGGCGACCAGCGGCCCGACATCGATCGAACGGTCGAACCGCAACAGCGTGAAATCCGGCCCCAGCGCATCGTAGAGCGAGCGCCCGTCGTGCAACCACAGATGCGGCGTTCGGCAGCCGGGCACCGTCGAGGGCATGAAATCGGCCATGGTATAGGCCGGCGCCGCCTCGCCGTCATAAGCGATGATCGGCGAGGCATCGTAGAAATAGCCGAAATTCAGCCCGCCGGCGCAATATTGATTGACGTTGAGATCGTAAAGCGCGCGTCCGAACTGGGCGCGCGTGGCGTCCCCCGCCGCGCCCGGCGCCTCGATATCCTCCGGCACCGCCGCGCGCTGGCGGCTCAGCGCGATCGCGTGATCCATGGCGAAGCGCGAAACTTGCTCGGTGATCGGCTGGCGTTCGGCCTCATAGGCATCGAGGATGGCCGGCGCGCCCCACCCTTTCACGCGGGCGGCCAGCAGCCAGGCGAGATTGGCCGCGTCGGCGATGCCGGCATTCATGCCATAGCCACCCATCGGCACCCAGATGTGCGCGGCATCGCCGCACAGGAACACGCGCCGGTCGCGAAAGCGATCCGCCACCAGGCGGCGGCCGATCCAATCTTCCTTGCTGATGATCTCGTAGTCAAAATCGGCGCCGACGCCGAGAATCAGGCGGATGCATCGGTCGCGGTCCACCGCGTCGAAATCGTCCTCGCCGGGGCGCAGGTAATTGTGAATCAGCCAGGTCTCGCGCCCGTCGATGGCGTACATGTTCCCCGTGCGGCGCGGATTGACCGCGAACGTGCCCCAGCACGGCGGGTGCCGCATCAGGCCGAGCAGCGACGGCGCGCGGATGAAGGTCGATTGCACCCGCTGCACCACCGCATCACCGCTCAGCGTCGCGCCGATGGCGCGGCGAATCTCCGATCGTCCGCCGTCGCAGCCGACCAGGTAATCGCACGCGATGGACTGGCGCTCGCCGGTGTCGAGGTCGAGCACGCTTGCCGTCACCCCCCGCGCCGACTGCGTGACTTCGTCGCATCGCGTGCGGGTGAGAATGCGCAGGGTCGGCATCGCGGCGGCGTGCCGGAACAGGATCGGCTCGAGATAAATCTGATTGATGCGATGCGCCGGCTCGGGCGTCGGCCACCATCCGTCCGGCCCGCTTTTATCGGTATAGCGCGTCGCGCGGCCCGGAATAGGAATACGCGCGACCTCAATGCCCGTGGCGGTGGTGCGATAGGCGATATCGTTCGGAAACTCGGCCGGCAGGCCGGCGTCGCGCACCTCCTCGACGAGGCCGAGGCGGCGGAACACCTCCATGCTGCGGGCGGCGACATGGTTGCATTTAACGCTGGGCGGCTCGCCCCGGTGCCGCGTCTCGACCATCATCACGTCGATGCCGCGCCACGCGAGGTCGATCGCGAGCGTCAGCCCCACCGGCCCCGCGCCGACGATAAGCACCGAAGTCTCGATCATGAGTTCCGTCCCGACACGGCCGCTATCTTGGCACAAAATTTCGCGCCAAACAGCGTTGCCATGCCCGATTGCGACGCGTTGCCGCTTGCCGCCGTCGGTCGGGGAGACAATATTCGCGCTGGCGTGTTGCTGGAATGAATAGCCAGCGATATCGCGATGACTATGATGGAGTGTACGATTGTGAGCCTAATGAAGGCGCCGTGGCGTGCCACCCTTGCCGTGGCGGTGACCATCGCCCTCGTCGGCCTGCCGCTGGTCGCGCACGCGCGCGCCGATCCGCAATGGCTGAAATGCGGCCTGACACAGGACATCGTGCGCGACAGTTCGGGCAAGACCACGACCAAGAAGCTGACCGGCTCGGTCGTCTTCCTGATCGACGATGTCGAGGATAATTTCTTTACCTATAATATCCAGACCAAGGCCTTCACCAAGCTGCAGGCCGATGTGCGGAACAAGGCGGTGACGTTCTATGACGGCCCGCTGTTCGACACGATCAGCCGGGTCACCGGAACCTTCACCGTGGTCGAATCACCCTTTCACGAGGCCCATGGCAGTTGCGCCGTCATCGATCCGATGGTGAAGGACAGGCCGAAATTCTGATCACGCGGCTTGCCGCGCGAACAGCAACAACGAGCGCGCGGTAACCTCATAGACATCGCCCGGATTGAACGATGCCGGCTCGCCCTCGGGGTTGTTGGTGTCGAGCCGTAACGACCAGCCCTCGGCGCCGGTGGTCGCCGGCAATTTGAATTGCACCACATCATAATGGGCATTGAGCACCATCAGCAGCGAGGCGTCCTGCCCCGGCTGGCGAAGGCCGGTCGATTGGGCGCGCCCGTCCATCAGCATGCCGAAACAATGCATACCGTTATCGCCCCATTCCTCGGCGGTGATCTCGGCGCCGTTGGCGTTGATCCAGGTGACATCCTTCACCTTCAGCGCCTCGTTATAATAGCCGGTCATGAACCGGCTGCGATGCAGCACCGGATATTGGGCACGCAGCGCGATCAGCTTCTGGGTGAAGCGGATCAGGGCCTGGCCCCGATCCGACGGGTTCCAATCGAGCCAGCTTATGTCGTTATCCTGGCAATAGGCGTTGTTGTTGCCCCGCTGGGTGCGCGTGGCTTCATCGCCCGCGAGCAGCATCGGCGTGCCTTGCGCCAGCAACAGCGTGCTCAACAGATTGCGCATCTGGCGGTCGCGCAGGCGCGTGATCGCCGGATCGTCCGCCGGCCCCTCGACGCCGCAATTCCATGAGCGATTATCGTCGCTGCCATCCTTGTTGTCCTCGCCATTGGCCTCATTGTGCTTCTGGTCATAGGTCACGAGGTCGTTGAGCGTGAAGCCGTCATGGGCGGCGATGAAATTGATGCTGGCCCATGGCTTGCGCCCGGATCGGCCGAAGAGATCGGCGGAGGCGCAGAGCCGGGCGGCGAGGCTCGATGCCGGTGCCTCGCCTTTCCAGAAGTCGCGCACGGTATCGCGGAACTTGTCGTTCCATTCGGCCCAGCCCGGCGGAAAGCCGCCAACCTGATAGCCGCCGGGGCCGCAATCCCACGGCTCGGCGATCAGCTTGACCTCGTCGAGAATCGGGTCCTGGCAGCATACTTTGAGGAAGCCGCTTTGATTGTCGAAGCCGTTGGGTTCGCGGGCCAGAATGGTGCCAAGATCGAAGCGAAACCCATCGACATGCGTCTCGGTCGCCCAATAGCGCAAACTGTCCGCGACCATCTGAATGACCCGCCGATGGCTGAGGTTCAGCGTATTCCCGGTGCCGGTATCGTTGATATAAAGGCGCGGATTGTCCGGTTGAAGTCGATAATAGGACGCATTGTCGATGCCCTTGAACGACAAAGTCGGGCCGCGCCCATTGCCCTCGGCGGTGTGGTTGTAGACCACGTCGAGAATCACCTCGAGGCCGGCCTCGTGGAAGGCGGCGACCATTTCCTTGAATTCGCGCAAGGTCTGCTCGCGCTCCGAGGCGTAACGCGGGTCGGGGGCGAAGAAGCCGATGGAATTATAGCCCCAGTAATTGGTGAGGCCCTTCTCCAGCAATTGGCTGTCGTTGATGAAGGTGTGGATCGGCAACAGCTCGACCGAGGTCACGCCGAGCGAGCGGATATAATCCACCACCGCCTTGGTGCCGAGGCCGGCATAGGTACCGCGCCGCGGCTCCGGCACGGCGGGATGCCGCTTGGTGAAGCCGCGAACATGCGTCTCATAGAGGATGGTGCGGTTCCACGGCACGGCGCGGCGCGCGGGCTCGCCCTGCCACTCGAACGCGGCATCGACGACGACGCATTTCGGCACGAAGCGGGCGCTGTCGCGATCATCGAAGGTGGTATCGTCGCCCGTCTCCATTTTATAGCCGAAGACGGCGGGGTCCCAGGTCAGATCGCCAAAATGACCGCGGGCATAGGGATCGAGCAGCAGCTTGTTGGGGTTGAAGCGATGCCCCGCCGCCGGCTCATAAGGGCCGGATATGCGATAGCCGTAAATCGTCCCGGGATTCACGTCGGGCAGATAGCCGTGCCAGATCTCGTCGGTGTATTCCGGCAGCTCGATGCGCTCCAGCTCGCGCACGCCGCTCGGATCGAAGAGGCATAGTTCCGCTTTCGTGGCGTTGGCGGAGAAGATCGCGAAATTGGTCCCGGTTCCGTTCCACGTCGCGCCCAGCGGAAAGGGCAAACCTTCCTTGAGGCGCTTGCCGATCTCTATCATGCGATCCCCCGAGCGGCATCCGGCACCTCTACGAGAGCGCATAGCACTCTCAATAGATCGTCAGACGGCGATCCCACTCTAACATGCCGGGTCGCGGACAAGTTCCGGCGCGGCCCGGCTTCGCGGCGCGCCGCCCGGATGGTTCCGCTAAAGGATCAGTCGTTCGCCGCCACGACGGCTTCGACCTCCAGCAGGAACTCCTCCTTCACCAGCCGATTGATCACGATCAGCGTGTTGGGCGGATAAGGCTGTTCGCCGAAGAGCTTGGGGAAATGCGCGGCCCGCAGCCGCATGAATTTCTCGATGTCCTGGGCGTGGACCAGATAGGTCGTGAATTTGATGACATCGCGGAACCCGACCCCGACGCCGCGCAGGACGGCCGCCATGTTGTCGAAGACCTGATGGAACTGGGTGTCGAAATCATCCTTGCCGGCGACATTGCCGGCGGCATCGACCGAGAGCTGTCCGGCGAGGAACAATAGCGTGCCCGCCTTGACCCGCGTCACATGAGAATAAAGGCCCTGGGGCGGGCATCCCTCCTCGGGATTGATGTATTCGATGCGATTGGACATGCCGAGGCTCCCCCAAAATGTGATCATATTTCGACCAATCTAGGCGGGATTGCAGAAAATCTACAATATAAAAATCCGCCAAAGGACGGCTGATAGACCCCGATTGATGCGGCAAAACCGCGGCGATCGGGTGGGCAATGGCAGAGCTCGGCGAATCTAAGCGATTGATTTCTTGCAAAATTGGCTTTTGCCGACAATATTAACGGTTGATCCAAAGGCCGTGCCCGCGACCAATCCAAATTGCCCTAAAATAAGCATTGCCCGTCCGCCGGACTCCCAGAAAGCCAGACAGAATGGATTCATCGAAGACGCTGCAGCAAATTCCCAAGGCCGCGCTGTTGCCGGAGATCGTTTATCAACAATTGCGGAATGCCATTCTGACGGGCGTGTTTCGGCCAGGCGAAACCTTGCGTCAAGAAGATGTGGCGAAGCAATTGGGTGTCAGCCGCGGCCCATTGCGCGAAGCCCTGCCGCGACTTGAAGCCGAGGGCATGATCGTTTCGATGCCGCATCGCGGCTGCGCCGTGGTGTCGCTGGCGCCCGAGGAAATCGCGGAAATTTTCGAGCTGCGCGGCATGCTGGAATCGAGCCTCGCCAAGATGGCGGCGCGCGAGCGCAGCGCCGAGACGGCGCGGCAGCTCCAAGCGCTGAATGCCACCATGCGCACCCTGGCGGAAAGCGACAGCGAGGCGGACCGGGTGCGCTGGTACGACCATAATTACGAGCTGCACAATCTGCTGCTGAGCTCCGCCGGGCGGAAGCATCATCTGCGCATCCTGGAAATCGTGAAGGCACTGGCGGAGCCCTATATCCGCATGGAGATCAACCTCACTGGCAATTTGATGGTGGCGCAGCAGGAGCACGAAGATCTGGTCGAGGCGTTCGCCGCCGGCGATTGCGAACGGCTCGAGGATCTGACACGCGTCCATGTCCAACATACGGCGGACCGGCTGATGAACGCGATCCACCACCACCCGCCGGCGGATATCGCCCAACGTGGCGCGGCGGCCAAGGCCGACATCACGGAACTCTGATCATGAAATTGGTGACCTTTCGCCACGGCGAGCGGACCCTGCCCGGCGCGCTGATCGACGACCAGGTCGCGGATCTGTCGGGCACCGCGTCGACGCTGCTGGGCCTCATCGCCGCCAGTCCCGATGGACGCGCGCTGGGTCCGGCGATCGCCGCCGCGCCACGGCTGCCGCTGGCGGCGGTCCAATTGCTGGCGCCGATTCCGGTGCCGGCGCGCAACATCTTCTGCGTCGGCAAGAATTACGCGGCGCATGCGCGGGAATTTCAGCGCTCGGGCTTCGATGCGACCTCGTCTGGCCAGGACGTGCCGCAGGCGCCGGTAGTCTTCACCAAGGCCCCAAGCACCGTCATCGGACCCGGCGTGCCCATCCCGGGACACCTCGACCCGACGCGGAGCGTCGATTACGAGGGCGAGCTCGGTGTCATCATCGGCCGGGGTGGGCGCGGCATCACGCGGCAAGCGGCCATGGAGCATGTCTTCGGCTACACCATCATCAATGACGTCACCGCCCGGACGCTGCAGCAGGACCATAAGCAGTGGTTCCTCGGCAAGAGCATCGACGGGTTTTGCCCGATGGGGCCGACCATCGTCACGACCGACGAGATTCCCCACCCTGCCCGGCTGACCTTGCAGACGCGCGTCAATGACGAGTTGCGCCAGGACGCGCGGGTCGAGGATTTGATTTTCGATATTCCGGTTTTGATCGAGACCATCTCGCGCGGCATCACCCTGATGCCCGGCGACATCATCGCGACCGGCACGCCGGAAGGCGTCGGCATCGGCTTTAAGCCGCCCAAATATCTCCAACCCGGCGATGTCGTGAAAATCACCATCGAACCGATCGGCACGCTCGGCAACAGCGTCGCCTAAAGGTCGAGCGTCACGATCTCGCTCGACGCGCGCGAGACGCACGCCGTCAGAAATTCCCGCTGCTCCGACGGCGACAACACATAGTCGCGATGATCGACGATGCCATCGCGGTATCGCACCTTGCAGGTGCCGCAGGTGCCGGATTCGCACGATGACGGTATCGTCAATCCCGCTTGGCGCAATACGTCGAGGATCGAGCGGTCGGCTGGCACGTCCAGAACGCGGCCCGACGAGGCGATCCGGATCTGGAACGCTCGACAATCGGCTATGTCCTTCACGGCCAGCGGCACGAACGATTCGAAATGCACCCGCCGCGCCGGCCAGTGCCGCGTCGCGCGATGCACCGCATCCATCAGCCCCGCCGGGCCGCAGCAATAGACATGCGTGCCGTCATCGACCGGCGCCAGCAATTCCGCGACCGGCAATCGCGCGCGCGGATCGCCGCCGGTGAAGTGGCGATGAAGCGTGCCGTTCTTGCCGACCATCGCGGCCAGCCGGTCGAGAAACGGCGCCGCCGCCGCGTCGCGCGCGCAATAATGCAGGACATAGCGATCGCCCGTCAGCTCGAACCCGCGAATCATCGAGAGAAAGGGGGTGATGCCGATGCCGCCCGCGATCAGCAGATGCGTCTCGGCACCGAGGATGGCGGGGAAGCTGTTGCGCGGCCGGGAAACCGTCAGCCTCGTTCCAGCCGCCACCTGCTCGTGCAGAAACTTGGCCCCGCCCCGGCCATTGGCGGTGAGACCGACGCCGATCTCGTAATACCCGTCTGATACCAGGTTGCATATCGAATAATGCCGCGAAGTTCCGTCGGCGAGGCGCACATCGATATGCGCTCCCGGGTCGAACGCGGGCAGTTCGCGCCCCGCGACCGGCGACAACCGAAACCCTTTGACCGACGCGGTCTCGTCATGCACCGCGTCTACCGTGACCTCGAACCAGTCCGGCTCATCGTCGGCGACCGGCGGCCGGTTCCACAGCCGATCCTCCCAGTCCTCGACCCTCGCCGCCTCGACCCGCTTCGCGAACACACCGCGCAGCGATGGCGCCATCGCGTTGAGGTTCGCCAACGCGCGCGCCGCCTCCATGTTCTTCGGCTCGCGATAGAGATAATGCTGGATTCGGGCCACGGGCCACGCATCGGCCTCGCGCTCGACGATCGCGATCGTGTCGCCGGGCGCGACGAAGCCCGGCTCGATCACCGAATAGTACCAGCCGGTGCGGAAGGTCTCTTGCGTGCGCCGCGAAATGAAATCGCGGCCAAAGCGATGATTGAGCTTGTAGCAAGGCTGGCGGCTTTGCACGACTTGCAGCAAGGCACCGCCGACGCGCACCCGGTCGCCGATGCAGACATTGCTTTCATCGAGCCCGTCGGCGACCAGGTTTTCGCCGAAGCCGCCGGGGCCGAAAAGATGGGCGATATCAGGGACCTCGGCGCGCCACGCCTCGTAATGGTGCAACGCGTATTGCAACAGCGCCTTATAGGGGCCGCCATGGATGACGGCCTCCGCCTGCTCATCGCCCTCGACGCCCAGCTTGCCGACCCAGACCGGGCCGGAGCGCCGCTGCTTATCGATGGCGGAGGTGACGCCAGAGCGGCCCAGCGGTTTCGGGCGGCCGGTCCGAAGCTCCACCAACCGCGTCGTCAAATCCCGGTAATCCATAAACCTAACCCTGCGATCAGCGGCGCGCTTTTCGCCAGGAATCGTACTCGCGCCGGACTTCCTCGGTCGCGGGAAAGATATCGAGAATCGATCGCCCCTCGGCGATCTTTTCCTCGGCGAATTCGTCGTAGGCCGCCGTTTCCGCCGCCTCTTGCGCTAATTCGTCAGCCATGGCGGCGGGCACGATCACCACCCCCTCGGCGTCGCCGACAACGATATCGCCCGGATAGACCGCCACCCCGGCGCAACCGATCGGCACCTCGACATCGGCCGAATGGAGGCCGATCGGCGTGGCCGGCGACGACGTTTGGCGCTGATAGGCGGGCAGTCCGACCCTAACGACGCCCGCCAGGTCCCGGTAGCCGCCATCGGTGACGATGCCGGCACAGCCACGCGCCTTGAGCCGGCCGATCATCAGATCGCCGGCGGAGGCCGACCGTGGCGCGTCGCCGGCATCAATGACGAGAACCGCGCCGGGCGGACACTCTTCCAGCGCCCGGCGCTGAACATTGTCGGGCCGCCCGAACGCGCCGAGACTGTCGATATCCTCGCGCGCCGGAATGAACCGCAACGTATAGGCCGGCCCGACCATGGCCCCCAATCGGCCATCAACCGGCGCGATGCCGTGCAGGAATTGATTTCGCAGCCCCCGCTTGAGGAGGCCATTGGTCAGCGTCGAGACGCCGGCCTTTTGAAGCAAAGCCTTGGTTTCCGGCTTCAGTGCCGTCATGTCGATCTCCAAAATCGCGTCAGGGCACGCTAAGAAACTGGGCCGCGCCCTTGCTGAGCATCGCCTGGCGATCGGATTCCCGGGTTTCGGATTCCGGAAAGTTCAACTCGACCGAGACTCCGTCCGGGTCTTTCATGAAAAACTGGGTATTGCCGCTATCGGGCAGCACGATGACATTGAAGTCGATATGCGCGGCATCGAGAATCGCACGCGTGCGTTCGGCGCCGGCACAGGAGAATGAGATATGATGCAGCCGACCCGTTTGGACCACCGGGCGGTCGGGGTCCGTCGCGCTCCTGCCGATCAGATGGACCGTCGGCAGATCGTTCTCGCAATAGAGCCACAGGCCAGGAAACGGCAGCGGCGGCCGCGCGCCGACATAAAGGCCGAGAAGCTCGCAGTAGAAATGCGTGGTCGCTTCGATATCGGCGACCTCCAGGGTGTAGTGGTCGATGTGATGCAGGCCCATTTCCCTCTCCTATGGACTCAAGCGGATGTCGACGCGTCGGGCGCGGGTTGCCGCAATCCCACCACGGCTTCGATCTCGATCTTGACGCCGGGAATGGCGAGCTCGCTCACCCCGATCAGCGTGCTGGCCGGACGCGTGGCGCCGAAATATTCCTGGCGCACCGGATTGATCTTGGCGCGATCGTTCACGTCGAGCAGGAACACGGTCACCTTCAGGACATCGGCGAAGGTCGCGCCCGCCGCCGCCAGGATTTTTTTCATGCTTTCGAAGATGCAGCGCGTTTGCGCCACCACATCATCGCCACCCACGACATTCAAATGCTCATCGACGGCGATGACGCCCGAAACGAACAGAAGATTCCCGAACCGTACGGCGTCCGTGTAATGGCTGATCGCGGGGGCAAGTCCTTCGATACGGATTTCCTCGCGCCGCGGCGCGGCGGCCTCCCCCGATTGGGGCATAGACGGCATGCTTCCGACCCCTCTTACCCGATTATTCTTAAATGGAGTTTGGATAACGTATCCAATCATGGCGTCAGTCGCCTGTCAATCGATCCCATCCCGTCACCGCAAACTTGGCAGCTTTATCCAGTGAAACTGTTTACAATAAACAAAGCGATTGATATAGCTCGGGCACCAGACCATTTTTGGGGATCGACATATGACGGCAGCGTCCAACGGGACCGGAGTCACGCTCTTTTCACCGCTGAAATTCGGGCGGATCGACCTCCCTAATCGCATTGTCATGTCGCCGATGACACGCAGCCGAGCCGATGAGAATTTCGCGCCGCCGCCAATGTCGATAACCTATTACGCACAGCGCGCGTCCGCCGGCCTGGTGATCGCGGAGAGCACCACGCCATCGCCCAACGCCCATTGCTATGTCCGTCAGCCCGGCATTTACACCAAGGACCAGATTGCCGCCTGGCGCAAAGTTACGGACGCGGTGCATGAGGCGGGCGGCCGGATTTTCCTGCAGCTCAACCATGGCGGCCGGGCCGGCCATCCACTCAACCAGCCACAAGGGGCGGAGATCGTCGCCCCCTCGGCGATCGCCATGAAGGGCACGCGCTGGACCGATCAGCATGGTGAGACCCCCGCCACGATGCCTCGCACGATGATGCTTGCCGACATCGAGCAGGTGATTGCCGAATTCGGTCAGGCCGCGCGCAACGCGGTCGAGGCCGGGATGGACGGGATCGAGCTGCATTGCTCGACCGGCTATCTGATGGAGCAATTCCTCAATCCGAGCACTAATCACCGGACCGATTCCTATGGCGGCACGATGGTGAACCGCGCCCGCTTCGTGGTCAATCTGCTGACCAGCGTGTCGGACGCGATCGGGCCGGACCGCGTCGGGATTCGCGTCTCGCCCTACAGCTTCATCAACGATCTGGTCGGCGACTATCCCGAGATGGAGGACACCTACCGCCATCTCGTGGCCGAAATGAACCGGATCGGCATCCTTTATCAGCATCTGAAGGATGTCTCATCATCGGGCGGCGCGGTCTTCAAGAAGCCGCTGCGCGAGGAGATGCGTCGCAGCTTCAAGAACTTCACGATGCAGAATGGCGGCTTCGACAAGGCGAGCGCCGAGGCGGCACTGGCGACAGGCGAAGGCGATCTCATCGTGTTCGGCCGCTCCTTCATCGGCAACCCCGATCTGGTGGCGCGCTTCAAAAACGATTGGCCGATCACCGCCCATGACGACAAGACGGTCTACACGCCGGGAGCGAAAGGCTATATCGACTATCCGACCTATGGCGCCTGAACGGCGCCGGCCGGCGCTATAAATCGCGCCGGCGAACCCGGTCGAGCATCACCGCGACGATGATGACGATGCCGACCGCCAGAATCTGATAGTAGGACGAGACCCCGACCATCGTCATCGAGTTCGACAGCGCGCCAAGGATCAGGCAGCCGTAGAGCACATGCATCATGCCGCCGCTGCCGCCGGTTAGCGCGATGCCGCCGAGCACCACGGCGGCAATAGAGCGTAGCGTCATGTCCGGCTCGGCGACCGGCTGGGCGGCATTGACCCAGGCCGTCAGGATGATCCCCGCGACACCCGACGCGAAGCCGGCAAAGCCATAGACCAGCATGGTGTAGAACGGCACGCGGACGCCGGAGCGGATCGCCGCCGAGCGGTTAGAGCCGATGGCGTAGACATAGCGGCCGAAAACGGTGCGCCGGAGCAGGAAAGCGCCAACCAGCATGAGCCCGATCGCGATCTCGAAGCTGACGGGAATATTGAGGAAATGACCAAAGCCGATCGAGCCGGAAAGCTGTTCCGGAATGGTGTAGATCGGCACGCCATGCGCCAGGATAAGCGCGACCGCGGTTGCCACTGAGGCCATGCCCAAGGTTACAATCAACGGCGAGGTCCGCTGATAGGCGATGATGTAGCCGGTTATCAAACCGGTGCCGCAGCCGACAAGCGCCATGACCGCAACGCCGCCCCATACCCCGACATACGGCACCGCGAGAATGCCAACGATCCCGGAAATCGACATCACCGCCGCCATCGACAGATCGAGGCCGCCGCTGATGATGGTGAAGGCTTGGCCGACCGACATGACGAAGAGCGGCGCCAGTTGGGCCGCCAGATTGTCGAGATTGTCGGTGGACAGAAACCGCGGCTCAATCATATCGACAATGGCGGAGTAGACGATAATGAAGGCCGGCAGGATCAGGTCGCCGATGCTTATTTTGAACCGCCGACGCTTTACCGGAGGCATCGGCGGCGCTTCCGTGGCCGAATCGATCATGTCGTCTCCTCCGTCCGCAAATGGAAGGCGCCAGCCTTGTGGTCGCTATCCTCGACCCGACTGCCCAGCACGTCGGTGATGATGTCCGCCTCGTCGTCGATGGTCGGATGGTCGTATTTTCGCGCGATCTTGCCGCCGATGATGGTGTAGATGACGTCGCAGATCGCGATCGTCTCGAGCAAATCGCTGGAAATGAGCACCACGCCGACACCTTCGGCGGCACGCTCGCGGATCAGTTCCTGGATATCGCGCTTGGAGCCGATATCGACGCCGGCGGTCGGGTCTTCCAGCACCAGCAACGAGCCGCCCCGCCCGAGACAGCGGCCGAGCATGACCTTCTGCTGGTTGCCGCCGCTGAGGCTGATGATCGGCTGGTCATAATCGGCATAGCGGGTGCGAAAGCGCGTGAGCTGCTCGGTGGTCAGCCGGCGCTCGTCGCCATCGCGCAAGACACCGTATTTCTGGACCCGGTGAAGCTGGCTGATCGTCAGATTCTCGCGCGTGCTGCGGCTTGGCAGAACACAGTTGGCGGCGCGACCCGAGGGCAGATACGCGACACCGGCCCGCGCCGCGTCCGCCGGTCCGCTGGGCCGGTGCGGCCGGCCCGCCAGCATCATGATGCCGGGGCGAATATCCGCCAGTCCGACGATCGCATTGCCGATCTTCTCGCAGCCGGAACCAACCACGCCGTAGAGCCCGACGACCTCGCCCCGCCGGACCGCAAGGTCGACGGCCATGCCGCCGCGCCCCGGCAAACCGGCGATCGACAGCACCTCCTCGCCCAATGTCGGCGCGCGCTTGCCGGATGCCTTGGCACCCGATCCACCCACTAGCTTAGCGACGATGAAGGCGGCATCCATGCCTTCCGTGATCGGAAAAGAATCGACCAGGGACCCATCCTTCATCAGGCTGACGCGGTCGGCGACCTCGATCACTTCCTCGACATGATGCGTTACGAAAATCACCGCCATGCCCTGGGCGCGGGCGCCGTGAATAATATTGAGCAGCTTTTCGTTCTCGCGCACCCCCAACATCGCGGTCGGCTCGTCGAGAATGAGGACGCGCGGCCGCCGCGCCAGCGCCTTCACCACTTCAATGAGCTGTTGCGTCGCCACCGACAAATCGCGCATCGGCGCATTCAGGTCGAAATCGAACTTATATTCGTCGAGCAGCGTGCGGCAGCGCTCGATCTCGTCGCGCTTGCGCAGCAGGCTGAACGGGTGCCGGCCCGCCTCCATGCCGAGACAGATGTTCTCCCGTACCGTCAAATCCGGCACCAGGGACAATTCCTGAAACACCATTGCCAATCCGAGGTTGCGAGCCTCGGCGATGGTGCGAAAATGAACCTCGCGCCCGTCGAGGACCAGCTTGCCTTCGTCCGGCGGAAACAATCCACCGACGATCTTGCCGATGGTCGATTTGCCGGCACCGTTCTCGCCAAGGACGGCATGCACCTCGCCCGCCTTAAAGCCGATCGAGACGTTATTTACCGCGTGTGTTGAGCCAAATCGTTTATGGACATTCCGCAGGGTGACGATCTCGCTCGCCTCGCCCGCCCCGGTTCGTTCTGATCCCGGCACCTCGTTCACCATTCCCGTCGCTCTATTCACCGTTGGATCGCTTGACGTGAAGTAGCCCAGCGGCACGGGCTTTTCGGCGGTCTCGATGATCCTCCCGTCCCGCATTGCTGGGAACGGGAGGACATCCGACGGTGCCTTCGTTCGGCTTATTGGAACGCGTCGATCGACCAGTTCGCGGGCGGGACGTCCGTCTCTTGCCACGGATAGGTCTTATAGTTCGCCTTGGTGATGATCCGCGTCGGGGTCACGACCACGGGGTAGGGGAAATTCTTATCCTTCTGGATCAGCGGTGTCGGCAGGCCCAGCTTACGGCGGATCGAATATTGCACCATCAGCCGGCCCATCAGGATCGCGGGCTCGGTGTTGTCGCCGAGCAGCGTGCCGTTTTCCAGCTCCGGGAAGATGCCCCGCACGATCGTGCTGCCCACCACCTGCATCTTGGCGTGGCGCTGCTTGACCGCCTGAACCGCGCCCATGCCTAATCCCATGGTCGGGGTCCACACGAAGCTGGCATCGGGATATTTGGTGATCATATCGGCGGTGGTCGCCAGCCCGTATCCCAGCGAAATCTCGCCGCCGACCGGCGCCAATTCCAAGGTCGCGCCCGGGCATTCCTTGACCGCGGTCTTCAGCCCATCGACCCGCAGCTTGGTCCACTCCGCGCCCGCCGGCCCCGGCAGCGCCAGGATCTTGAATTTATCCTGGGGCCGGCTTTTGCACAGCATCTCGCCGAGTTTTTTCCCGATTTCGTAGTCGCTCATCACGACGCCGTAATCGGCCAGCTTGCTGTTCAACGGAATGCCCGCCGCGATGATGGTAATGCCCTTCGCCTTCACCTGCTTCAGCTTCGGATCGAAGCCATCGAAGGATGAGGGCCCGAGCACCAGGACATCGATGCCCTTGGTCATCATGGCGTCGATCTGAGCGTATTGCTCGGCCATATTGCCGAATTTGCCGGCGATGCTGATCTGAACGATCTTGCCCCCGACCCGCTTGACCTCGTCAACCATGCCGTAGGCCATGCCCTTCCAGAAATCATCCTGGAGATGGACCAGCGTCACCCCATAACGAATGTAAGGCTTGGTATCCTTAACCGGATCGGTAATGCCGAGATAGCGATCCTTTTCCTGAGCCTGCGCGTTTGTGACGCAAAGGCCGGTCATTGCGGCAAGCGTCAACGCGCCGGCGCAAAGCGAATACAGCACGGTGTTGGTCATGTTTTTCAACATGGTGGCTACCCCTCCCCTAGGATTGCAGACCGCCAGCGAGATATTGTCTCCATGAGACAAAAGAAATTATCCATATGTGCCAATCATTTTCAATCGCTTTTTTCCCGCGCACGATCCACAGCTGACGGTGAAGCAGCCTTCTTCCCTCCAGGAAGGAAAAATCAAGCGGTGAAAGCGCCAAAGCGGGTCCGGCTACGGACCGGCTACGTCGAACGCGGGTAAGGCGCATCGGATTTCTCTTCAATCAGGCTCGAGCCGAACAGTTCATTGATTTGCCGATTTAGCCGGGCACGCTGGTCATGGGTGACATAGACACAGCGGGCCAGCGCGATAAACGCGGCGCCATAACGCTGCTATTGCGCCCTATATCGCTCGCCCTCGGCTGTTCGGTATTTTTCGCGGTTGGCGCCACGGCTGACCTTGCCGCTAGTGGTTTTGACCAGCCAATCGCCGTCGACGAGGAGGCATTCCGCTAGCGTCACCGCCAATGTATCGAAGATACGCTCCCGCAGCAGCCGGCACAGATCGGGCGCCGCCGTCGCGGGCACGTCACGCTCGGCGACCACGATCAAATCCTGGCTGCCAGTGACGCCATTATAAAGACCAAAAGCGACGTTGCGGCCAGCCTTCAGCCCGTCAATGGAATTCACCACCGCCTCGACTTCGGTCACATAAAGGTTCTTGCCATGGATGATGATCAAATCGTCCTGCCGCCCCAAGACATAAAGCTCGCCCTCGTGAACGAACCCCAGGTCGCGCGTACAATAGGCGCCATCCGAGAACCATTCCGCCGAAGCCGCCGGCGAACCGTGGTAGCCCTCGAAGAGGCAGCAACCCTCGACGTAAATCTCGCCAATCGTGTCGTTCGGCAGAATACGCGTCCCATCGCGCACCGTGACCTGGACGCCATCGAGCGGGCGCCCCGCGGCGATCAGCCTCCTGCCATCCCGCGCCGGCACGATGCGTCCGCGACGAAGCTGCTCCCGGTCCACCGTCAGAATCGCTGGCTCGCGCGACAAATTGGTCTGCGTCACCGCGAAGACGTTTTCGGCCAGCGCGTAACATATCTGCAACTGGGCGCACCTCACGCCAATGCTGGCAAAGGCCGCGACAAATTTGTCGAACGTCTCGGGCTGGCACGGCTCCGAGCAATTGATGAATGCCCGCATCGACGATAAATCATAGTCTTCGCGCCGCGCATCGATGGTCCGCGCCAGATGGACGAAGGCAAAATTCGGCATCCAGGTCAGCGTCGCGCGGAACCGCGTAATCGCGTCGAACAGCATGCCCGGCCGTCCGACCCAGATGAAGGGATCGATGATTGTCACGGTTTGGCCCAAAATCGCCGGCATCAGGGTACAGGCGATCAGCCCCATATCGTGATAGACCGGCAGCCAGCTCACAAGCCGATCCTCTTCGCCGATACCGAGCGCCGCCGCATAGGCATCGACCTGCGCCAATACCGCGCGGTGCGACAGCGCCACGCCCTTCTTCAGCCCGGTGGTGCCGGACGAGTGTTGCACAAACGCCACCGCATCGCCGCCAGCCGGGGCATCCATCTCATCCAGCGGCGTGCCAGGATGCTCAATGTCCTCCATCGTCAGCACGGGACACCCAAGCGCCTCAAACCCGTTTGCGAACATCTGATCGCGATTGGTCGCGTCCGTCACGATGAGCGATGGCTTGATGCGGTCGAGCAGCGCGCGATGCGAGGTCCAATAAATATCGGGATGCTGTTTCGGGCTGGGGCATGGCATGAAGGATGGAACGCAGCCCGCCCGCATCGCGGCGAAGAAATGGGAGAACATCGCCAAGGATTGCGGCAGGAAAATCAGACACACCCCGCCGTCACCGCAGTGCTCTCGATAGGCACGCGCCCACGCGTCCATGGAGACGCACAGGGCGCCGAACGTCAATTCCGTGGCACAGCCGCTGGCGTCGAGATACCGAACGAATGGCTTTTCCGGATGACGCGCGGTGACCTCTCGCACGCGGCTCACGATGCTCGTCACACGATAATGGCTGATTCCGGGGACGATCATGGCGCGGCTACGGATTGTTGGTCCATTGCATCATGATAAAATTTTTTACGACGTCACGCGCTTTCGTTCCATAGGATTGCCGCCTCGACGCCAGCCCTCCCCCCGCGGTCAGACGAGATTGACCAAAATGAAGTGGCTGCCCTCCACCGCGTAGACATTGGTGCGCGGATCGCTGAGGTCGGGCCGGCCGCGCGCATAGATGACGTTGCGGCTGTTGATCGGCCCGTGCGAGTTGTGCGCGAGGTCGCCGGCGTCGACGGTGTCGGCCGTGACATATTCCTGAGCCAGGATCATATGGTCGCCATATTGCGGCAGGCCGGTATTACCGATCGCCATTTTGTCGCCCGGATACCAGTTCCAGCCGGTGGGCACGCGCGTCCAGCCGAAGACGTGAGTTCCCCCCGGCTTCTGCGCGATGGTCAGGCTGCCGGGCTGAATGTCGTCGGGGCGCAGTTGCGCGAAGGGGCGGCTGTGAATCCGCACGATGCCGGACCGTTCGGCGCGCTGCAGCAGATGCTGCATCTCGCTCGATGATTGCGAATTGGTCAGCTCGTCGCTCATGCCCGCCAGTTCCACCGGGAACTCCGCCTTAAGCTGCGCCAGGACATATTTCGACATGGCGGCGGTGCAGCCCTCGGCGCCGAGGCTCGCGCCCGTCATCTTGTCGCCCGGCGTCGGCAATTGCGCGGCGCCGCCGAACACCAGCAATTGCTCGGCGCGCAATGCCACCGGGTTGGCCGGCGGCGCGCCCGAGAGATCGGCGATAAAGCGGAACTGTGCGTAGATTTCTTCCTGCTTTTCCGGCGCGGTCGGCACCAGCGCGATCAGCCAGGATGGAAGCGACATGCCACGAAGCGTGTCCTGGATTTCGATCGGAAACGAATTCCAGCGCTGGCGATAAGCGCCCTCGATCCCCAGCGTCTTCACCGTGCTCGGCAGCCAGCGCGCCATGCGCCGAACATCGCGGGTAAACCAGGCGGGCACGGTGTCGATCACGCCCGGCCGCGCTGGCGCCGCCGCCAGCGCCAGCGGAGTCTTCATGGTGGCCATGCCGCCGACCACCGCCGCCGCCACGCCGCCGCGCAGAAACGCGCGGCGCGTCGGCGTCAAATGCCAGCGATTGCGATAGGGCGACCCGGTGCGATGCGACGTGACCATGCTCATTCTCCTGCTCCGCCCATACCGGGGCGTGCGGATAGAATGTCGCGCGGGGCCAAAACCGCGACACAAGCTTGGTTAAATTAACCTTTTATTTGAGGGTTAACCCGGATCAGGCGGGGGCCATTTCCCGCGGCGCCGTCTCGACAAAAGCCCGCACCTGCATCTCCGCCAGCGCGTCGGCGGCGCCGTCGCGCTCGACGAACAGGGGATCGCGCCCCGCCGCGACCTCGCTGACCGCCTGGAGCAGCATCCGGCGCATCAGCATCACCGGCCGGTCGGTGATCCCCAGATGCTCCTGGCTGCGATCCATGATCCGCCCAGGCCCCTGGCTTTCGACCACCAGCTTGTCCTGATCGAAGAAATTGCGGCCCACGCCGGCGAAGCTGACCCGACGCATTTCCTCGCGGTCCTGGAGATAGCGGTTGGCGTGGGTGCGGCGCGCGTAAAAGCTCTTCATTTCGCCAAACATTTTCTCGCCGACGAATTGCTTGTCCAGCGCGCGCTCGCGGCAGAAGACCAGCGTATATTTCCAGTGCGTCTCATCGTCGATCGGGACATGCCAGTGCAGTTGATAGCCGGCATTCTCCGGCAGCGGATCGGTCGTGGGATCGGACATCGGCACGCCGCCGAAGGCGCCGCAATTTGGCATGATGTGATTGGTGACGCGGACATATCGGGCGCCGCCGCCAACTGTTCGCACCGTCTCGATGCGAAAGCCATAGGCGGTTTCCTCGGGCTCGATCGACGGGGCGACATCGTCGCCCAGCAGCGCATTGTTGCGCGGGTCGAGCGCGTCGGCCGCCGACATGAAGCGATGCAGATAGGAGAGATGCTGCGGATCGACATTGCCTTCATGGCCTTGCAGCCAATTGCAATCGTGGTGCAGCTTGCCGGTCCAGACTTGCCCCGCCTTGTCGGCGCCGAAAAATTCAAATTGCGGCCGCCGTGGCGGCGCGCCCGCGCCGAGATACGCGAAGATCAATCCCGCATCCTCGAAACACGGGTAGGCCGGATGGCGGATGCGATCCTTCATCTTGGCTCCCGCGCCCTCGCCCGGCTGTTCGAGACACCGCCCCTCGCCCGACAGCAGCCAGCCATGATAGATGCAGCGCAGGCCGTCATTCTCGACGCGGCCGAAGCTGAGATCGACGAGCCGATGCGGGCAATAGCGGCCGATGAGGCGCGGCGCACCCGCGGCGTCGCGGAACAGCACCAGATCCTCGCTCATGACCCGCACCGCCAGCGGCACGTCGCGCAACAGCTCGCTCGCCAGCGCCACCGGCTGCCAATAGGCGCGCATCATCGCGCCGCCCATCGTGCCGGGGCCGGTGAGGGTGATCAGATCATTGTCGCCGTGGCTCAGCATCGCATCCTCCCAACAAAGCCCGCCGATTGTATCGCGGCGGCCAGTCTGGCAAAACCATGAAACATCGCCCCGAGAAAGGATCACCCATGGACCCGACACTGGAGTTCGTTTTCCAAGTAAAAGTCAATTTCGCCGCGCGAGTACAGATCGGCAGCTTGCCCAGCGGCGTGCGGCGCGGCTACACCCCGACCTCGGGCGGCGAGGTCGTCGGCCCTCGGCTGCAAGGGCGCGTGGTCCCCGGCAGCGGCGCCGACTTCGCGGGCTGGTGGCCGAACGGGGTCGTTGAATTCAATGCGCAATATCTGCTGGAGGCGACGGACGGCACGCTGATCGTCATCAAGAATCGCGGCTTCCGCCACGCGCCGCCCGACGTGCTGCGGCGCATGGAAGCGCTGGAGCCGGTCGCACCGTCTGAATATTACATGCGTTTGGCGCCAAGCTTCGAGGCGCCGATCGGGCCTCATGACTGGCTGACCCGCACCGTCTTTGTCGGCACCGCGGATCGGCATGCCGACCATTCCGTCTTCCGCTATTTCGCGGTGATGTAAATTAATCCTCCGGCGGCTGCCAGGCCGGCGCTTCGAGGCGCCGTCGGCCATCCGGGGTCAGGCGCGCGCCGCTATCGTCAAGCGCCTCGCGATCCCATAGCTGGCACGTCACCGTCTTGTGCTTTTGGTCGAGCCCCTCGCAATAATTGGTATAGGCGCATGTCCGCACCGTGGCGCCGAGACCCAGCGCGAGCTTCCGGAACCAGTCGGGATCGGCCAGCGATTGTCGCGCGGCGCCGACAATGTCGCACACCCCGTCCGCCAGCGCGCGCTCGGCCATCGCGAAATTATGGATGCCGCCGGTGCACACGACCGGCGTGGTGAAGCCGGCGCGGCGCACCGCCGCGCGGATCGCCTGTGTCGGCGCCAGATTGCGGCCAAACGGCCCGCGCTCATCCGAGAGATATTGCGGCATGCACTCATAACCGCTCGGCCCGGTGTAGGGATAGGCCGCGCCGCCAATCGCGGGCTGCTTCGCGTCGTCGAATTTGCCGCCGCGCGACGTGGAGAGAAAATCCATCCCGGCGCGCGCAAACTCGACGCCGAAATATTCCCCATCCGCCAAGCTGCTGCCGCCCGCCACGCATTCCTCGGCGAGGTAGCGGCAACCAACCACATAGTCACGCCCGACCGCGTGCCGCACCGCCGCGTAGACCTCCAGCGGCAGGCGCACGCGGTTTTCGCGCGCGCCGCCATAGGAATCGGCGCGATGGTTGGTCGCCGACAGGAACGACGCCATCGTATAGGCGTGCGCGCAATGCAGCTCCACCCCATCGAACCCCGCGGCGCGGGCGCGTGTCGCGGCCGCCGCGAAAAGGTCCGGCAGCACCGCCGGCAGGTCGGCGATATGCGGCAGATGCGTGTCGGTGACGCGCTCGCGATAGCCGAAATCCAGCGCCTCGCGCTCCCCGTCCGTCAGCACCGTGTCAAGGTCACGCCGCGATAGCGCCACCAGCCGTGCGCGTACCGCGTCATCGCCCTGATCGCCGGCGCCGAGCGCCCGCCGATGCGCCGGCGTGACGACCATGAACTGCTCCAGATAGCGGCGGGGATCGGGCCGGCGGCGGATGGCGAGAAAGTCGATAAGCTGAATGAAAAGCCGCGTCGCCCCGCCGCTCTCGTTCCGCACCGTCTCGACGAGGCGCCGGAGGCCGGGCAGGAACCGATCATGGCCGATACGCAACAGCGGCCCGCTCGGCACGTCACGGATGCCGGTCGCCTCGACGACGATGGCGCCCGGCTTGCCGCGCGCGAACCGCGCATACCAGGCAATGACGTCATCGGTGACGACGCCGTCCGCCGTCGCGCGCCACGGCACCATCGCCGGGACCCAACTACGCTGTTCGAGAACGCAGGAGCCGATGCCTACCGGGGAAAAGAGACGCGAGGCCGTGGCCTCGGCGCGGGCAGGCACGCTCCCGGTCGATGATTCAAACGGGATGCGTTGCGCGGGTTTCCACATCCGACTGCCGCGGCGCTAAGGTTTTTTCCGCCCTGGCGCCGCGGCGGCGCGCGCGTCGATGGCTTTCCGGGTTGAGCGCTTGGTCTTCTCCAAGAGGCGCATCATGGCGGCGCGTTCGGGCGCGGTCAGATCGACAAAAATTTCGGCGATCCAGTCGCCATGCGCCCGCGCCATTTCTGAAAACAGCAGCCGGCCTTTCTTGGTCAGGCTGACGAACGCGTAGCGTCGATCGGCGGGCGCGGCGTTGCGCGCCACGATGCCCTCCGCCACCAGCGCGTCGACGAGACCGGTGACATTGCCGTTGGAAACCATCAAGCGCTGGGACAACTCGCCGAGCGTCAGGCCGATCGGCGCCTTTTCCAATTGCGCCAGAAGATCGAAACGCGGCAGCGTCACCGCGTATTTCTCACGCAGGCGGCGGCGAATTTCCTCTTCGATCAGCGTCGCGCTCGCCAGCATCCGCAGCCACAGCCGCAATTCTTCCTTATGGTCCGACGGCCGCTCGGTCGCTCGTGTTTCCTGATCGAGCGGTTCCGAACTCCGCGCTTGACCGTCGGCCAATCCCAATCTTCGCAACCATTTTCTCCGCGCGCTTCACCCCGTATTTTAGATTGGCGATGATTCGTTTCAAGTATAAACTATTTGGCGCATGTTCCCGTCGGCCCACATCGACACATTCGCGCGCGATAATTTGCCGCCCGCCGAACAATGGCCGGACATGATCTTCACCCTGCCGGAATTGCACTTTCCGCCCCGGCTGAACGCGGTTTCCGCCTTGTTGGACCAATGGATGCCGGCCGGACATGGCGACCGCGCGTGCCTGATCTCGCCGACCGAGACATTGAGCTATGCGCAAGTGGCGGAGCGGGTCAATCGGCTCGCCAATGTGCTGACCCGCGATCTCGGCATGATCCCCGGCCATCGCGTGCTGCTGCGCGCGCCGACCAGCCCGATGTTGGTCATCGCGCATCTCGCCGTGATGAAGGCGGGCGGCATCGTGGTCGCGACCATGCCGATGCTGCGGGCCAAGGAACTCGCCCATCCGATCGCGAAGGCCCAGATCGCGCTGGCGCTGTGCGACCACCGCCTGGCCGACGAGTTGGAGGGCGCCAAAGCCCTCGCGCCGGGGTTGCGACGCGTCGTCTATTGGGGGAATAGCGCGGCCGACAGCCTCGATGCGATGATGGCACGCCCCGGTTATGAACAATTCACCGCTTGCGACACGGCGAGCGACGATGTCTGCCTCATCGCCTTCACCTCCGGCACGACCGGCGAGCCGAAGGGCACGATGCATTTTCATCGCGATCTGCTGGCGAGCTGCGACAGTTACGGCAAATATGTGCTGCGCGCGACATCAGCGGACCGCTTCATCGGCTCGCCGCCGCTCGCCTTCACCTTCGGCCTCGGCGGGCTGGTGCTGTTTCCGCTGCGCGCCGGCGCCAGCACGATCTTGCTTGAAAGGGCGGGTCCCGACGATCTGCTGCCGGCGGTCGCGAAATTGCGCGCCACGATCTGCTTTACCGCGCCGACCGCCTTCCGCGCCATGCTAGCGAAGCTCAAGGATCACGATATCTCGTCGCTGCGCAAATGCGTCTCCGCCGGCGAGACCCTGCCGAGGGCAACTTTCCTCGCCTGGCAGGCCGCCACCGGCATCACTCCGCAGGACGGACTCGGCTCGACCGAGATGCTGCACATCTTCGTCTGCTGCCGCGAGGAAGACACGCGCGCCGGCGCCACCGGAAAGCCGATCCCCGGATATGAGGCAAAGATCGTCGATGAAGATGGCAATATGGTGCCGACGGGCACGGTTGGCCGGCTTGCCGTGCGGGGACCGACCGGCTGCCGCTATCTCGCCGACGAACGCCAGCGCAACTATGTCCAGGACGGCTGGAACATCACCGGCGATAGCTATGCCGTCGATGAGGACGGCTATTTCATCTATCAGGCGCGCAACGACGACATGATCGTCTCCGCCGGCTATAACATCGCCGGACCGGAGGTCGAGGCGGCACTGATGGTCCATCCCGCCGTCGCGGAATGCGGCGTCGTGGCCGCCCCGGATGACGATCGCGGCATGATCGTGAAGGCCTATATCGTCCTGCGCCCTGGCCATGGCGGCGATGCGGCGCTGGTGAGCGCGCTACAGACCCATGTGAAGGCGACGATCGCGCCGTTCAAATATCCCCGCGCCATCGAATTCGTCGACCAATTGCCGCGCACCGAAAGCGGCAAGCTGCAACGCTTCGCGCTGCGTCGGCGCGCGGCGAATAGTTCAGTTGTAAAGTAGTTTCACCGGCGCTGGTCCGGCCTAATCCGTGGCCTTGCGCCAGGTGCCGGTATGCGTTTTCGGCTTGGCCCGGCGCCGCAACTCCATCAGCTCGTCATATTCGCGCTCGCTGTTGCGAAAGACTTGGTCGCGGCCGGCGAGATATTGCGGCGGACAGAAAATGTCGCGCGCGCCATACCAGGCCGCCGCCTTCATAGTGAACGAGGGGTCGACGAGATGCGGCCGCGCCAGTGCCACCAGATCGGCGCGCCCAGCCGCAATGATGGTATTGACCTGATCGGCGGTAGTGATCGCGCCCACCGACATGGTCGGAAGCCCGGTCTCGTTGCGGATTTCGTCGGCAAATGGGGTCTGAAACATGCGGCCGAACACCGGCCGCGCGTTGGGCACTGTCTGGCCGGTCGAGACGTGAATGAGGTCGGCGCCGGCGGCGCCGAGGAGACGCGCAGCCTCTACCGACTCATCGCCGGTGATCCCGCCCTCTTTCCAATCGGTCGCGGAAATGCGCATCGACATCGGTTTGGCGGCGGGCCACACATCGCGAACGGCGCGGAACAGCTCAAGCGGAAAGCGCATGCGATTGGCAACCGCGCCGCCATATTCATCGGTCCGAATATTGGTCAGCGGCGAGATGAAGCTCGCGATCAGATAGCCATGGGCGCCATGCAGCTCCAGCATGTCGAAGCCGGCGCGCGCCCCGCGTTCGGCGGCGGCGACAAAATCGACGATTACCTTGTCCATATCGGCGCGGCTCATTTCCGCCGGCACCTGGCTGTCGGGATAATAGGCCAGCGGCGAGGCGGAAATGACCGGCCAGGCTCCTTCGGGCAGCGGCCGGTCCATGCCCTCCCACATCAGCTTGGTGCCACCCTTGCGTCCGGCGTGACCGAGCTGGAGGCAAAACTTCGCGGCCGAATTGGTGTGCACGAAGTCGACGATATGGCGCCACGCCGCCTCCTGCGCGTCATTGTAAAGGCCGGTGCAGCCGAGGGTAATGCGTGCCTCCGAGGAGACGCAGACCATCTCGGTGAAGATCAAGCCCGCGCCCCCGACCGCGCGCGCGCCGAGATGAACCAGGTGCCAATCGTTGGGCAGGCCGTCGATCGCCGAATATTGGTCCATCGGCGATACCGCGACGCGATTGCGCAGCACCATGTCGCGCAAACGGAACGGCTGAAACATCGGCACGGCCGGCTTGGCGACATCGACGTCGAAGCCCTGATCGCGCACCTCGCGCGCCACCAGCGCATCGACCTCATCGATGAATTCGGGCGCCCGCAGCGCCAGATTGTCATAGGTGATCGCCTTGGAGCGCGTCATCAGGCCGAACACGAAGCGCGTCGGCGGCATCGACCAAAACCGCTTCACATGCTCGAACCAGACCAGCGAGACATCGGCCGAATGCTGAGTCCGCTCCACCGCCGACCGACGTTCAACCTCGAAATGCCCGAGCGCGGCCAAGACATCGGTACCACCGGCGGCCTGGAATGCGTCATGCAGCGCGATCGCGTCTTCCATGGCCAGCTTGGTGCCGGAGCCGATGGAGAAATGCGCCGTCGCCTTGGCGTCGCCGATCAGCACGGTATTGCCGCGCGTCCAGCGCGCGCAGCGAATGGTCGGGAAATTTCGCCAGATCGACCGATTGGTGGTGAGCGCGTGACCCTGAAGCTCCTCGGCGAACACGCGCTCCAGGAAGCGCGCGGACTCGTCCTCCGAAAGCCGGTCGAGGCCAGCGCGAGCGAAGGTCTCCGGGTCGGTCTCCATCACCCAAGTCGAGCGGCCTTCCTCATATTGGTAGCAGTGCGCGATGAAAATGCCATGCTCGGTCTCGCGGAAGAAAAAGGTGAAGGCATCGAATGGCCGCGTCGAGCCCATCCAGGAAAATTTATTGGGCCGCAGATCGATTTCCGGCTCGAAGCTCTTGGCGTATTTCTGACGAACCAGGCTATTGCCGCCATCGGCGGCGATCACCAGGTCTGCGTCGCGGACCAGGGCGTCGAGGTCGGTGACCTCGCTCTGGAAGCGCAACACGACCCCGAGCGATCGCGCGCGCTCCTGCAACAGGCGTAGCAGCGTCGCGCGCGAACAGCCGCAGAAGCCATTGCCGCCGATGCGATGGACGGTGCCGCGGAAGTAAATTTCGATATCGTCCCAATAGGCGAAATTGTCGGTGATCGCGCGATAGCTCTCGCGGTCATAAGCCTCGAATGTTTGCAGCGTCTCGTCGGAAAAGACGACGCCGAAGCCAAACGTGTCGTCGGCGCGGTTGCGCTCCCACACGGTGATCGCGTTTTGTGGCCACGCCTTCTTGAGCAGGATCGCGGAATAGAGGCCCGCGGGTCCGCCACCGAGAATCTCAACCTTCATGCTGCCCCGTGCGCTTGCGCCGATGCGCCTCGGACGCTCTTCGATATTATTTTAGGCATAAAATAATGGCCTCGCAACCGAGCCATTGTGCTTGAAGGGCAAGCGCCCAAAGATTAAACTTGTGGACTGTCGAATTCGATCTTCCAAGAGAGCGCGATGCCAGAACTGGCGGGCCAGCATGCCCTCGTGACCGGCGGCGGGCGCGGCATTGGTCGCGCGATTGCCGCATTGCTCTCGGCGAATGGCGCCGCGGTGACCGTGCTCGGCCGCCAGGAAGCATCGTTGCGCGATGCCGTCTCAGCTGGCCATGCCCAAGCTTACGTCATCGCGGACGTCACGGACGAACGCGCGGTCACCGATGCCATTGCCGGCGCCGCCCGGAAATCGGGGCCGATCCACATTCTCATTGCCAATGCCGGCGGCGCGGCCAGCGCGCCCTTCGCCAAGACCTCTACCGCGCAGTTTCAGCAGATGCTCGATCTCAACCTCATGGGCGCGGTGCACGCGATGCATGCCGTGCTCGGCGACATGGTGGCCCGCCGTTCGGGCCGCATCGTTGCCATTGCCTCGACCGCCGGCATGAAGGGCTATCCCTACGTCACCGCCTATTGTGCCGCCAAGCATGCGGTGGTCGGGCTGGTGCGCGCGCTGGCGAAGGAGACGGTAAAGACCGGGGTCACGGTCAATGCGATCTGCCCGGGCTATACCGATACCGATCTGGTGCGCGACAGCGTTGCCGCGACCGCGAAGAAGACCGGACGTCCGGCGGCAACCATCGCCGCCGAGATGCTGAAGGACGAACCGCTGGGCCGGCTGATCACGCCGGATGAAGTCGCCGCCGCGGCCCTCTTTCTGTGTTCGCCGAACGCCAGCGCGATAACCGGCGCCACGCTCGCGGTTGCCGGGGGAGAAATCTGATGAACGTCGCCAATCCCGTCACCCTGCCTTTGTCCGAGTACCAGGCGCGGCATGTGCGCTTTACGGTCACGGGTAAAGTGGCCACCCTGACGCTCAACCGGCCCGACAAGAAGAATCCGCTGACCTTCGACAGCTATGCCGAGATCGTCGATATCTTCCGCGCCGCCGCCAAGGATAAGGGCGTGAAGGCCATCGTCGTCACCGGCGCCGAGGGCAATTTCTGCTCGGGCGGCGACGTGCATGAGATCATTGGGCCGCTGGTTCAAATGGATGCGGCGCAATTGCTCGACTTCACCCGGATGACCGGGGATGTCGTGAAGGCAATGCGCGGCTGCCCGCAGCCGATCGTCGCGGCGGTCGATGGCATTTGCGCGGGCGCCGGCGCGATTATCGCCATGGCGTCTGACATGCGCATCGGCACGCCCGCCGCCAAGGTCGCGTTTCTGTTCCGCCGCGTCGGGCTTGCGGGCTGCGACATGGGCGCGTGCGCGATCTTGCCGCGCATCATCGGTCAAGGGCGCGCGGCCGAACTGCTCTATACCGGGCGCAGCATGGCCGCCGACGAAGCCGAACGCTGGGGCTTTTTCAATCGCCTGGCCGCGCCGGACAAGGTGCTGGCGGAGGCCGAAGCGCTAGCCAAGGAACTCGCCGACGGCCCGACCTTCGGCAACGCGATGACCAAGCGCATGCTGGAGATGGAGTGGGCGATGTCGGTCGATGCCGCGATCGATGCCGAGGCGATTGCGCAGGCGCTGTGCATGGAAACCGAGGATTTTGCCCGCGCCTTCCGCGCCTTTGCCGCCAAGCAGAAGCCGGTGTTCGAGGGCAATTGAATGAGCCTCGCCGAAACCCTCTCCCTGCCCTTCTTCGAGGACCATCATCGGCACTTCGCCGACCGGCTGGGGCGGTGGGCCGATGCGAACCTGCACGATCTGCCGCATGACGATGTGGACGCGGCATGCCGGGCGCGCGTGGCGGCGTTGGGCGAAGCGGGCTTTTTCCAGGCATGCGTGCCGGCGGCGTTCGGCGGGCTGCACCCCCATATCGATGTCCGCACGCTGTGCATCGCGCGCGAGGTTCTGGGGTTCCGCGACGGGCTGGCCGATTTCGTCTTCGCCATGCAGGGGCTCGGCACCGGCTCGATCACGGTGTTCGGGTCGGACGAATTAAAGCGCCGCTATCTGCCGCCGGTGCGCGACGGCAAGGCGATCGCCGCCTTCGCGCTGTCGGAGCCGGAAGCCGGCTCCGATGTCGCCGCCTCGGCGACCACCGCCAAGCCCGACGGGCCGAACCATGTGCGGATTGACGGCACCAAGACTTGGATTTCGAATGGCGGCATCGCCGATCACTATGTGCTGTTCGCGCGCACCGGCGAGGGCGCCGGTGCCAAGGGACTGTCCGCCTTCATTGTCGATGCCGATACACCCGGCCTGACCATTGCCGAGCGCATCGAGATCATCGCACCCCACCCGCTGGCAACGCTGCGCTTTGACGGCTGCCGTGTGCCGCTGGCGAACCGGCTGGGCGGGGCCGGCGACGGGTTCAAGGTCGCGATGGCGACGCTCGATATTTTTCGCGCCACCGTCGGCGCGGCGGCGCTCGGCTTCGCGCGGCGCGCGTTGCACGAGACGATCGAGCGCGCCGCGACCCGCCATCTCTTCGGCGCGCCGCTGGGCGATCTGCAAATGACTCAAGCGGCGATCGCCGACAGCGCCACCGATGTCGATGCCAGCGCGCTACTGGTCTATCGCGCGGCGTGGCGCAAAGACATGGGCGCCGCCCGCGTCACCCGCGAAGCGGCGATGGCGAAGATGTTCGCGACCGAAGCGGCGCAACAGGTCATCGACCGCGCGGTGCAGCTCCATGGCGGACTCGGTGTCACCAAGGGCGTCAAGGTCGAAGAGCTGTATCGCGAAATCCGCGCGCTGCGTATCTATGAAGGCGCCACCGAAGTCCAAAAGATCGTCATCGCCCGTGATTTGTTGAAGAACCGTTCGTCGAATTCCTGAGAGGACAAATGCCAGACAGCAGTCCCGTCACCGCTCATCAAACCTTGCTGCCCGAGGGTTGGCGCCGGCCGAAAGGATTTGCCAACGGCATCCGGGCACGGGGCGATGCGATCTATGTCGCCGGCCAGGTCGGCTGGGACGAGCAGGAGCACTTCGCCGAGGGCTTCGTCGCGCAGACACGCCGCGCGCTGATGAACATCGTCGCGGTGCTGGCGGCCGGGGACGCGCGACCCGAGCATATGGTGCGCATGACCTGGTATGTCGTCGACATGGATGAATATCTCGCGGCACGTCGCGAGGTCGGCGGCGTCTATCGCGCGGTCATGGGCGACAATTATCCGACGATGTCGCTGATCGCGGTGCCGCGGCTGGTCGAGCCCAAAGCCCGACTGGAGATCGAAGTCACGGCGGTGGTCCCGCGCTGAGCTGCATTACTCGCGTGCGTGCTTCGAGATGCGTGCTTCGCGTGCTCCTCGGCATGAAGATAGCTCGACCAAGCCCTAAGAAATATCCTCAGCCTGAGGAGCGGTCGAAGACCGCGTCTCGAAGGCCGCACGATCTGCATTTAACCAATCCGGATCGCGCACCGGTAGCGGAATGGCGTCGATCAACTGGCGCGTATAGGCGGCCTCGGGGGCGGCGAACAGCGCGGCGCATTCGCCCTCCTCCACCACCACGCCTTCCTGCATGACGTAGACGCGGTGGCAGATTGAGCGGACCACCGATAGATCGTGGCTGATAAAGGCCAGCGCCAGCCCCATCTCGCGCCCCAAATCCTGCAACATCCGCAGAACCTGCGCCTGGGTCGAGACATCAAGGCCGGAGACGATTTCGTCCGCGACGACGAAATCCGGCTTGAGGATCACGGCGCGGGCGATGCCGACACGTTGGCGCTGGCCGCCCGATAATTCGTGCGGATAGCGGTCCATCGCCGCCGCCGGCAGGCCGACCTTGGCCAGTACTTCCGCGACCAAGCCCAGGGCTGTCGCGCGATTGGATGCCATGCCGTGCAGCACCGCCGGCCCGGCGAGAATGCGACCGATCTTGTGGCGCGGATTGAGCGACGACATCGGGTCCTGAAAGATCATCTGCATGCGCCGCCGCAGCGGCCGCAGCGCCCCTTCGTCGAGACCGATCAGCGACGCCCCATCAAACGCCAGGGTGCCGCTTAATGGTTGCACCAGGCCCAGCAAGGCGCGACCAAGCGTCGTCTTGCCCGAGCCCGATTCGCCGACGATGCCAACCGTCTCGCCGCGATTAATGACGATGCCGACACCCTTGAGGATCGGCGCCGGCGCCGCCTCGCGAGCGAACAGGTTGTGGCGGCGCGGATAGGCCACCACCAAATCCGCCGCGAGGACCAGCGGTTCAGCCATGGGAATCGTCCGCCGCGATCTCGGCACGCATTCTTTCGATGACCCGCGCGGGGATTGGCGTCAGCCCGACCTCCGGCCGATCGTAGCGCGGATTGGCCGCGATCAGCGCGGCAGTATAGGGATGGGCAGGCGCCGTGAGCAGCCGGTCGGTCGGCCCCTGCTCCACCACCTTGCCCATATACATGACGCTCGTCGTGTCGCAGATCTGGGCAACGACGCCGAGATCGTGCGTCACGAAGACGATGGCGGTGCCGTGACGCTCCTGCATGCCACGGATCAGCCGCAGAATCTGCTTCTGCACCGTGACGTCCAGCGCTGTCGTCGGCTCATCGGCGATCACCAATTTCGGGTCGAGCGCGAATGCCGCCGCGATCAGCACGCGCTGGCGCATGCCGCCCGACAGCTCATGCGGATAGGCGCGCATGACCCGGTGCGGCTCGCGGATATGCACTTCCTCGAGGAGAGCGATCGCCCTGGCGTCGGCCTCGCGGCGTGGCAGCTTGCGTTTCAGGCGGAATCCGTCGGTGAGCTGAGCATCGATGCGTCGGCCGGGATTGAGCGCGGTCAGCGGGTCCTGCGGTATCAGCGCGATCTCGGCGCCGAGCAGCGCGCGAAACGCGGCGGGAGCGAGCGCGAACAGGTCGCGCCCGCGATACTCAACCCGCCCCCTCGTCATCTCCATGGTACGCGGCAGAATGCCCAGCATCAGCTTGACGATGGTGGATTTGCCCGCCCCGCTTTCGCCGACGATGCCATGAACTTCACCGGGCGCCAGCTCGAACGAGACATCGCGCAACACCGGCCGGCCATTCGCGCTGACGCCGAGATCGCGCACGCTGAGCAGGGATTCCGTCATCGGCGCAACATCGGATCGAGCGCGCGGTTCAGCCCATCGCCGAGCTGGTTGAACGCGATCACGGTCGCGCACAGCATCAAAAGCGGCACCGACATCACCCACCAGGATTCATGCACGATCTGGCGGCCCTGCGCGATCATGCCGCCCCAGGTCGGCGTATCGGACGAAACCGACAGGCCAACGAACGACAGAATCGCCTCGACAATCACCGCGATGCCCATCTCCAGCGTCAGCAGCGCGATCAGCACCGGCACGATGTTGGGCAATATCTCTTTCAGCAGAATGGCGCCGCGCCGGAAGCCGATGGCGCGCGCGGCGGTGACGTAATCCATCCGCGCCTGCGCCATGGTTTCGGCGCGTACCACACGGCAGAACCGGGTCCAGTCGATCACCACGATGGCGGCGATCACGGAATGGAGGCCGCTGCCCAGGATGGCCACCAGCAGGATCGACAGCAGCACCGCCGGGAACGCCATCCAGATATCGACCAGACGTGAGATGATCGTATCGATCCAGCGCCCGTACCAGCCGGCCGCCAAGCCGAGCGTCGTTCCGAGGGCCGCCGCCAAGGTCGCGGCGACGAACGCGACGGTCAGCGCGATGCGCGCGCCGAAGATCACGCGCGACAGCACATCGCGGCCGAGATCGTCGGTGCCAAGAAGGAAATCCGGCACCGCGCCGGTGAAGCCATAGGGCGGCGCCTCGGCGTTCGATAAATCCTGCGCCAGAGGGTCGATCGGCACGATCAGCGGCGCGAAGATAGCGAGGATGGCCAGGAACAGAATGAACCCGCCGGCGACCACCACCTTGCGGTCGCGCAGCAAGCGCCGGATGACGGGAACGCGCTCGCCGCGTGGATCGTCCAGCGGCTTGACGAGCGCCGCCTCAGCCATGACGCAGCTTCGGATTGACGGCGACCACCGCGAGATCGACCCCGATGTTGATGAGGATGAAGATCAGGCCGAACATCAGCACCAATCCCTGAATCAGCGGAAAGTCGCGATTGATGACCGCCTCGATGGCGAGGTTGCCGATGCCCGGATAGGCGAAGATACGCTCCACCACTACCGTGCCGCCGATGAGGAACGTGGCCTGAACCCCCGTCAGCGCCAGGGTCGGCCCAATCGCATTGCGTAGCGCCTCGCTCAAGATGAGGCGCGGCTCCGACATGCCCTTGATCCGCGCCAGCAGAATATAATCCTGGACCATCGCCTCGTTCAGCGCCTGGCGCAGCACGCGTCCGATGACAGCGGCGAGCGGCAGCGCCAGCGCCACGGTCGGCATCACCATATGCGCCAGAACATTTCCCGCCACCGTGAAACGGCCGGTGACCAGGCTTTCGATCAGCAGAAAGTTGGTGCGGAACGGAATGTCGAGACTGGGATCGATGCGTCCCGTCAGCGGGAAAAGCGGAATCGCCACGCCGAACGCCAGCACGAAGATCAGCGCCCAGATAAAATCGGGCAGCGCCAGGAACACGCCGTTCACCGCGTCGATCACGACGCTGCCATGCCGTCGCCCGGCCAGGGTTCCGAGCACCGCCACCGCCCCGCCCAAGAGGATCGCCAACGCCAGCGCGCAGAAGGCCAGCTCGATGGTGGCGGGCAGATGGTCGCCGAGAATCGACAGCACGCTTTGATGACGGGTAATCGAGATGCCGAAATCGCCGACCAGGGCACTCTTCAGCCAGATCAGGAACTGCAGCGACAGCGGCCCATCGAGCCCGTAATGGACGCGCAGCGCCGCGATGTCGCTGGGGCTGGCGGCGGGCCCGATCATCATCGCGATCGGATCGCCCGGCACGATACGCAGCAGAAAGAACACGACGGCCGCGACCCCGAACAGGGTGATCGCGGCCGTCACGGTTCTGTTCAATACCACGCCCACTGCCGTCAAGCCCCGCTCATTTGCCCCCGAGGATGACCGACCAGCGCCCAAAAAAGAAGGAGCGAAATGCGAATTCCGCCCCTTCTCGGTTCATGAACGATCAGGCCGGATCCGGCCCGAATCAAGCCTTGTGGATCAGCACCGGCTGCAGCGCACCCGACACGTTCGGCGTCACCTTGAGCGATTTCTTGAAGACGATCGGCTGAACATATTGCAGTAGCGGCAGCACATAGCCCTGCTCGGCGCAGTACCGATCGACCGCCTTCCAGCCGGCGATGCGCTTCTTCTCATCGGCTTCGCCCCAGAGCGGGCCGATCATCTTGTCGACATCGGCGGTCTTCCAGGCCGAATGCGGCGAGGGGCCGAACATGGCGAAGCCGGTCGAAGTGGTCGGGTCGCCGATGGCATTGCCCCAATTGTAGAACGCCATCGGGTCGAGCTTATGCGCGGCGCGCAGCTCGAAATGCTTGGCGATCTCGTAAACCTCGATCTCCGCCTCGATGCCGACATTGCGCCACATCCCGACGATCGCCTGGATCATCTCGTAATCCTTGGGCTTGAACCCGCGGGTCGTCTGGATTTTGAATTTCACCGGATTTTGCTTGGAGAAGCCGCTGGCCTTCAGCAACTTTACCGCCAGTTTCGGATCGTGCGCCACCTTGATCGACGGATCGAACGCCTCGTATTCCGGCGCCTCGAGCGTGTCGATACGCGTGCCATAGCCACGCAGCAGCCGCTTGATGATCGCGTCCTTATCGACCGCATGACAGGCGGCGAGGCGGACATTCTTGTCGAGGAACGGCGCGACATTGGTGATGAAGATCATCCCGATGTCGGACACCGGGGTAGCGACGCCGGTCAGGCCCGGCTTCTTGCGCAGTCGATCGTATTCCTCATAGGGAATTTCGAGCGTCACATCGGACGAGCCGCTTTCCACCTCGGCGACGCGGCTGGTGGCATCGGTGACGAACTTAAATACCACGGTCTCGAACGGCGGCTTGCCGCCCCAATAATGCGGATTGGCCTTGAGCCGCAGGAAGGAATTGGCTTGATATTGGTCGATCATATAGGGGCCGGTGCCGATCGGCTTCTTCTCGAAGCCTTGCGCGCCGACCTTCTCGTAATAATTCTTGGGCAGCACATAGCCCGTCAGGAACGCCATCCATTTGAAATAGGTCGGGTCGAACGCCAGCACCTCGCCGGTGACACGCTGGCCGTCGATCTTGAACTTGCCAACGGTCGACCACAGCGATTGGATCGGATTGCCGGTTTCCTTCTTGCCCGCGCGCTCCAGCGACCACACCACGTCTTCCGGCGTGAATGGCGAGCCGTCATGCCAGACGACGCCCTTGCGCACATCCATCCAGACTTGCTTCCGGTCCTTACTCCAGCCCCAGTCGGTCAGCAGGCCCTTCTCCAGCGCCAGATTGGGCTTCTGGCCGATGAACTGGTCAAACACCGTGCGATAGATCGCCTGGATCGTCGGGTTGACGGCGGAGCCGCCGACGGTCGGGTCCCAGGAGGGCAGATCGACGTTGAACGCGATGGTCAGTGTGTCGCCCGCCGCGAACACCTTGCTGCCGGGCAGCACCATGCTGGCGATGACGCCCCCGGCGCTGGCCGCCATGAATTGACGACGTGAAATCTTACCCATTGTGAATTTCTCCCCGGTGTCGTCGGCAGACGGCATCCCCCGCTACCGAAATTGTTTCAATACTAAAATATCTAGGGCCGATTGCCAAGGCGCTCACCCACCGATCAGCGCCAGCACGCGGCAGGGACTGCCCGAGCCGTTGACGATCTTCAGCGGCGGCGTAATCAGGATCGCGCCCTTGGGCGGCAACAAGTCGAGATTGATCAGGCTGGCGAGGCCGAACTTGTTGCTGCCATGCATGCCGGAATGGCACGGAAACGGCGGATCGAAGCGATAGGCTTGGCCGGCATCGGTGCCGACCCCCTCCGAGCCCCAGCCGATGACGTTGCGCTCCTTGGCGAGGAATGGCACCAGCGTCGGATGCGGCCCCGGCACATGCGAGCCGTCTTCCTTCATATTGTGGAATGCCTCGGCGCCGGTACGCTTCGACCAGTCGGTGCGCATCAGCACCCAAGTCCCGGCCTCGATCTTGCCATGGATCTTTTCCCACGCGACGACATGGTCGGGCGTCAGCAGGAAATCGGAATCGGCGGCCACTTCCTTCGAGCAATCGATGACGTTGGCCGGCGCGATGAATTTCTCGACCGGGATCGAATCCGTTGTGTTGTTGGGATAATCCTTGCCGGTGACCCAATGGATCGGCGCGTCGAAATGCGTGCCAGTATGCTCGCCGCAGGCAAAATTGTTCCAGTACCAGGCCGGGCCGCGGCTGTCGTAATGGGAAATTTCCTCGAGGCGGAATGGCCAGGATGGCGCGAAATCGGGCGGCAATTGAATGATCGGCGTCGCCGGCTCCAATGGTTGCGACAGATCGACGATCTTGATTTTGCCGCCGAGAATGGCGGCGGCGAATTGCGCGAGGATGGTATCAGCCATGGTTGCTTCTCCGACGGTGTCGTTGTGAATGCGATAGCCAGGCCACGCTACAGGGCGCCCGCCAACATTTTTCCCAGCATGAACCCCGAACCGGCGCCGGTGCCCGCGCCGGGCCAGGTCGCCGCGCCCACCATATACAATCCCTGTACCGGCGTGCGATAGCGCGACCAGCCCAACGCCGGCCGGCGCCAGAAATATTGATCGAGATGGTGGCTGCCGTGAAGACTGTCGCCACCCACGAGGCAGGGATTGTCGCGCTCGAGATCGAGCGGCGACAGGATCTTGCTCCCCAGAATTTTGCCGCGCAGGCCCGGCGCATAACGCTCGATGAGATCGAGCACCCGCTCCGCGTAAGGCGCCGATGCCGCGTCCCAATCGCGCGCCGCGATCGTGCCGGCGGCATCGCCGCTGATGACGGCCGGCAGCACCCGCACCTGAACCCATAGAATATGCCGGCCAGCCGGCGCACGGGTCGGATCGATCGCCGTCGGCTGGCCGACCACCAGTACCGGCTCGGCCGGCAGCATGCCCGCCGCCATCTCGTTGTAGGTCTTACTCATCGCCGCGAGGGACGGCGCCAGATGCACATAGGCGAAACTTTTCAATTCATCGCCCGCCGTCCAATCCGGCTGGCCGGACAGCGCCAGGTGGACCATCATCGTGCCGGGACCGGGCCGCAGCGCCGCGATGCGCCGCGCCCCCCGGCTCTGTCCCGGCGCTCCGGGCAACAGCCTATCGAACAGCAGGCGCGGATGAAGATCGGCGATCACCGCGCGCCGTGCATCCAATGCCCGGCCATCCGCCAGCACCACGCCGTTCGCCTTGCCACCGGCAATCCTGACGCGCGCGGCCTCGGCGTTCGTCAGCAGCGTGCCGCCAAGCTGCCCCAGCGTCTTCACCATGGCGCGGATGATGGTGTCGGCGCCGCCGGCACCGATCACCATGCCGAACGCCTGATTGCTCATCGATTCCGCATAGGGAAACAAGGCACCGCCCGCGATGTCGGGCGCGAAATCGAGATGCATGCCCCACGCCGATGCCATGGTCTTGAGCCGATCGCTCTCGAAATGCCGGTCGAGAAAGGCGCGCGGCGAGGCCCGCAGCATCTGGGCCGTCTCGATCAGCCATCCGGTGCCCCTGGCGCGCCACGCCCGCCACACAATCTTTAACGCCTGCGCCGATGGCATCGGCGCGCCGAGCAGCCCGAAGATGTAGGGCGCGGCCGAACCGAACGCGGCGACCATGTTTCGCCACGCCTCGGCATCGCGTGGTGAGAATGTCGCGATCCGCGCGGCGGTCGCGTCGAGGTCCTTGCTAACACCGAGCCAGGTGCCGTCGGGAAAGGCGGTGGCGAAGCAATGATCCGCGCCGACCAAGGCAAGCCCGTTGGCGATCAGCCGGTCGCGATAGGCCGCGAAGAAGCCCGAGCCGGCGAACATGCTGAGATTCATCGCATAGAGGTCATGGCGGAAGCCGGCGAGCGTCAGTTCCTGGGTCTTTACCGCGCCGCCTGGCTCGGCGTTACGCTCGACCACCGCGACCGACCAGCCCTTGGCCGCGAGATGGACCGCCGTCGCGAGACCATTAAGGCCCGCGCCGATCACGACCGCGTCATACGCCATGGAGGCCCCCGCTCAACTCCATCATCATCGCCGTGACATCGGATATTTGCAATTTAAAGTATCGGCGATATTTTCAAGCCGAGGGCGGGCAACGAACATGGCGGACGCGGACTACATCGTCATCGGCAGCGGCATCAACGCGCTGGTGGCGGCGGCGCTGCTGGGACGCAAGGGCCATAAGGTGCTGGTGCTGGAGCGCAATGCGCGGGCCGGCGGCTGCATGCTGACGGATGCGATCACCGCGCCCGGCTTTCTCCATGACGTGATGGCAACCACATTCGTGCTGTTCACCACCGGGCCGGCCTATGCGGCGCTGGGCGCCGACTTGACGAAACGCGGCCTCGAATTCGCACAAAGCGACCGGCCGGCGGCGGTGCTGCGCCCGGACGGCGGTCATCGGATCATGCGGATGGACCGCACCGTTAACCTTGCCGCGTTCGGCGACGATGGCCCGGCCTATGGCCGCGCCGTCGACGGCATTGGCGCCGACGCCGATTTCATCTTCGGCCTGCTGGGCGGCAATCCATGGTCACGCGGAACCGCCTGGACATTGGCGCGCCAGGCGATACGGCGCGGCCCGCGTGGCCTCGCCACCTTCTTCGGCGAGGCTCTGGGCAGCGCACGGACCTGGCTGGAGACCGATTTCCAGTCCGACCTCATGTGGGCCTTGTTGGCGCCCTGGGTGCTGCATGTCGGCCTCGGCCCCGAGAGCGCCTATTCCGGCATGATGTTGAAGGTCATTGCGTTCGCCCTCGAAGTGGCCGGCGCGCCCATCGTCAAGGGCGGCGCGGCCAATCTGGTATCCGCGTTCCAGCGCCTGATCGAGGATCAGGGCGGTAGTATCCACACCGGCACCGATGTCGCGGCGATTCTGCTGGATGGCGGCAAAGCGCGCGGCGTGCGCGTTGCCGATGGCCGCGAGATCACCGCGGCCGAAGGGGTCATCTCCTCGACGACGCCGCAACAGCTCTATACGCGCCTACTCGATCCCGCCGCCCTGCCCGCTTCGGTCGCCGAGGGCGTGCGTCGATTTCGTTTCGGCAAGGGCAATATGCAAATCCATTACGCCCTGTCTGGGCCGCCGCAATGGCGCGTGCCGGAGATAGCGGGCGTTGCCCTGACGCATCTCACCCCGGGCCTCGATGGCGTTTCCCGCGCGGCAAACGAGGCGGAGCGCGGCCTGTTGCCGGCCGAACCGACCATCTGTGTCGGTCAGCCGGCGGCGCTTGACCCCAGCCGTTGCCCGCCGGGCCGCTCGATCCTATGGCTGCAACTGCCGGAGACGCCGCGCCAGATCAAGGGCGACGCCGCCAGCGAAATCGCCACCCCCGCCGATGGGCGCTGGACCGACGATCTCGGCGAGCGCTATGCCGACCGTGTCGAGGCCATTCTGGCACATCAGATCGACGGGTTCAGCGCCTCCGTGCTCGGCCGCCGCGTTTATGCCCCGTCCGATCTCGAGGCGCTGAACATCAATCTGATCGGCGGCGATCCTTATGGCGGGTTCTGTGGCATCGATCAATTTTTCTTGTGGCGGCCGTTCAAAGACAGCGTCAATCACCGCACCCACATCAAGGGGCTGTATCATATCGGCGCCTCGACCCATCCCGGCCCTGGGCTGAGCGGCGGCTCGGGCTTTTTGCTAGCCAATTCCCTTTAGTAGCGCTAAGCCGCCTGTTCCTTCTCAGCCGGAAACATGGTCAGAATCCGCGACCGCAGATGGTCGGGATCGAAGCCGGCGCCATCGCACGCGATGCGGAATTCCTGCCCGTTGGACATGAACCATTGCCGCGCTTCATTGCACAGCCGGACGCGCTCGCGCGGCCCGGAGGCCGCCGCGACCTTATCCATCGCGTCGTCGAGCGCGCGGTCCAGCACCGCGCACCAAAGCTGCCGCTCCGCCGTCTGCAGAACGATACTTTCCGATTCAGGGGCCGTCTCGACGCGATGTCTCACCGCTCTCTCGCCTTACTTGCTTGGTCGCCGTGGAAGGCAATATGGTGACGCATTGCGCGGTTGAACACAATAATTCCAGCAATGGCGATCTCGGGGCCGATCTGACTTAGGATGGCGGGGATCAACCCGGAGACCGCGCCATGCCATCCCAAATCACCCATATTCACTGGCCCGATGCACCCGCCATGTGGATGCCCTATGCCCCCGCGATCAAGGTCGACGGCGGCAGCATGATCTTCTGTGCCGGGGTCACGGCGGCCCCGGTTTATCACCATCACCCGCACCGGCCGGCCGAGTTCGACACCATGCCGAGCGACATGGCGGGCCAGACCCGCGCCGCGCTGGAGAACCTGAAACGCGGCCTGGAGGCGGCGGGCGCGGGCTTCGCTGACATCGTCAGCGCGACCCGTTTCGTGACCGATTTGAGGGATCAGGACGCCATCAATCGGGTATGGGCGGAGTATTTCGGCGATAGCAAACCGGCGACAACAACGGTGCAAGTGGTCGCGCTCGCCACCGATCCGCGCTGCCTGATCGAGATCAACGCCATCGCAATTGTCGGGTAAGGAGGGCGAATTGACCGACTTGAAGCACGGTTTTGTCCATGCCAATGGCGTGCGGCTGCATTATGTCGAGGCGGGCAGCGGGCCGCTGGTGCTCCTCTGCCATGGCTGGCCGGAGAGCTGGTATTCCTGGCGGCACCAGATACCGGCGCTGGCGGCGGCGGGCTTTCGCGTGGTGGCGCCGGATCAGCGCGGCTATGGCCAAAGCGACTGCCCCGAGGCGATCGCCGCCTATTCGATCTTCAACCTGGTCGGCGATATGGTCGGGCTGGCGCGGGCGCTGGGCGAGAGCAGCGCCATCGTCGTCGGGCATGATTGGGGCGCGCTGGTCGCGCAGCAATGCGCGCTGTTGCGGCCCGATCTCTTTCGCGCGCTGGCCCTGCTCAGCGTGCCGTTCATCCCGCGTAGTCCGGTGCGCCCGGCGGTACGCTATGCCCAGATCACCCAGCAGAATCATTTCTATCAGGATTACTTTCAGGAGCCCGGCCGCGTCGAGCGCGAGCTGGCGGAGGATGTCCGGAAATCGATGCGCGGCATCCTGACCGCCGGCTTCAAGTTCAACCGCGACACGATGATCCCGATCGTCGCTTTCCCAAAGCATGTGCGATTCGCCGAGGCGGTATGGTCCAACGTCACCGATACCCTGCCGGCCTGGCTGACCGAGGCCGATCTCGATTTCTACGCCGGCGAATTCACCCGCGCCGGCTTTCGCGGCGGCATCAACTGGTATCGCAATCTCGATCGCAATTGGAAGATGACGGCGTTCCAGGACGGCGCCAAGGTAACGCAACCGGCGGTCTTCATCGCCGGCGAGAAAGACGCGGTCTTGACCATCACCGGCGACGCAGTGAAGAACCAGGCCACCACCATGCCGCGGCTGACCGGGACGCACCTGATACCCGGCGCCGGCCATTGGGTGCAACAGGAACAACCCGACGCGGTCAACGCTCTGCTGGTTGAATTCCTGCGCGGCCTCTAAGCGGGGGATGCGTGTGGCGCATTGGTGCTCGCACGGCGATCGGCTTGTCGGGAGCGGCGGCGCGGCCCTAGACTGGTGCTAATCAAGCAACCGATCGAGGAAATGTCATGGGAACGCGTAAGAGCATCGAAGTGCCGGGTTACGGCCATGGACCGAATCCGATCCCCGCCGCCTCGCGGATCGGCAATATGGTCATCACCGGCGGCATCCACGGCACCGACACCGAAACCGGCAAGATTCCCGCCGACGCGATCGGCCAGTGCGCCAATGTCTTCGCGAATGTCCGCAAGATTCTGAGCGCCGCCGGCGCATCCACCGAGAACATCATCAAGATGAATTTCTGGGTACGCGACGCCGCGGCCCGCGATGCGATCAACAAGGAATGGGTCGCGATGTTTCCCGATGCGCATTCGCGGCCCGCGCGGCACACGCTGGTCTATGACAAGCTGTCGCCCGCCTATCAGCTCCAATGCGACTTCATCGCGGTGATCGAGTAGGCGGGAGAAGCGCGATGCCGACGGCAAATGACAGCGAGCTCTTGACCCGCGTCGGGCCCGGCACGCCGATGGGCGCGCTGATGCGCGAATATTGGCTGCCGGCCTGCAAATCCGGCGAGTTGAAGGCCGGCGGCGCGCCGTTGCGCCTGATGCTGCTGGGCGAGGCGCTGATCGCGTGGCGCGACAGTGCGGGGCGCGTCGGCATCATGGATCATCGCTGTCCGCATCGCCGCGCCTCCCTGTTCTTCGGCCGCAACGAGGATGATGGGCTGCGTTGCGTCTATCACGGCTGGAAGTTCGACGTGACGGGCAAGTGCCTCGACATGCCGAACGTGCCGGCGAAATTCGCCTTCCCCGACAAGGTATCGGCCAATGCCTACAAGGCCGAGGAACGCAACGGCATCGTCTGGGCCTATCTCGGCGCGCGCGAGACCGCGCCGCCGCTGCCGAGCTTCGAGGCGGTGATGCTGCCCGAGGAAGAGGTGCAGAGCTTCTGGGTATTGCGCGAATGCAACTGGCTGCAATCGCTCGAAGGCGATATCGACACCTCGCATGTCGCCTTCCTGCATGACGGGTCGCTGAAGCCGGAGGAACTGGCGGAGAACACCATTCACCGCTGGGCGCTGACCAATCGCGCGCCGGAATACGAGGTCGCCGACATGCCGTGGGGCACGATGTACGGCGCGCATCGCGAGGCGACACCGGGCAATATCTATTACCGCTTCGCCCATTTCATGTTCCCATGCTGGGCGCTGATCCCGGCGGGCGAGTTCGGCCAATATGTCACGGCGCGCGGCTGGGTCCCGATGGACGACACCCACACCATGTTCGTGCATTTCGCGTGGAAGAAGAACGCCTCCACCGCGCGCATCCGCAATGACGGCACGATGATGCCTGGCACGCGGAAGCCGATGGCATATCTGCCGAACGATAGCGGCTGGTATGGGCGCTGGCGGCCGGTCTTCAATGCGCGGAACGATTACGGCATCGACCGCGACGAACAGCGCGATCAGAGCTTCACCGGCATCGAGGGCATTCATATGCAGGATACCGCGGTGACCGAGAGCATGGGACCGATCACCGATCATGCCGGCGAGCATCTGACCGTCAGCGATCTGATGATCTCGCGCACGCGGCAACGCCTGTTGCGCGCCGCCAAGGGACTGGTGGAAACTGGCGTGGCGCCGCCCGGCGTCGACGATCCCGACACCTATCTCGGTGCGCGCAGCGGCGATTTCGTCGCCCCGGCAACGCTGACCTGGCGCGAGGCCTATGCCGCCGAAATCCGCAAATCGGTCAGCCCGACCGGCAAGCTGCATGTGCCGATGGCGGCGGAATGACGGGGCAAGAACACCGTGCGTCCTTCGACTGCTCGCCCGGACGTGCGTCCGGGCTGCGCGCTCAGGATGAGGCTGACATGGTCGATGGAATCAAGAAAACTCCCTCATCCCGAGCGCGGAGCAGCGCGCAGGGCGCGGTGCGAGCAGTCGAGGGACGCACGATGACGATCCCATCGGCGCTGTTCCTTGCCGCTGCCCTGTTCGTGAGCGTCGCCGCCCACGCCGCCGACAAGCATTATGGCCCCGGTGTCACCGACACCTCGATCAAGATCGGCCAGACCATGTCCTATAGCGGCCCGGTCTCCGCCTATGGCGTGATCGGGCGCACCGAGGCGGCTTATTTCAAGGCGCTGAACGCGGCCGGTGGTATCAACGGTCGCAAGGTTGAATTCCTCAGCGTCGATGACGGCTATTCGCCGGCCAAGGCGCTGGAGCAGACGCGCCGTCTCGTCGAGCAGGACGAGGTGCTGGCGATCATGGGGACGCTCGGCACGCCGACCAACCTCGCGACGCGCAAATACCTCAATGGCAAGCATGTGCCGCAATTCTTCATCGCCTCCGGCGCCGCCGCGTTCCAGGACCCGAAGCATTTTCCCTGGACGATCCCGCTCGACAGCTCCTATCGCTCGGAGGGCCGCGCCTACGCAGCCTATATCCTGGCGACCAAGCCCGCCGCCAAGATCGCGGTGATTTATCAGAATGACGAATTGGGCAAGGAATATCTCGACGGGCTGCGCACCGGCCTCGGCGCGCATGCGGCGATGATCGTCGGGACCGCGAGCTACGAGACCACTGACCCGAGCATCGATTCACAGATCATCACGTTGCAAGGCTCGGGCGCCGATACGCTGATGGAGTTCGGCACCGGCAAGTTCGTGTCGCAGGCGATCCGCAAATCCTACGATCTTGGCTGGCACCCGACCCAGTTCGTCGCCTCGATCGCGGCGTCGGTGGCGGCATCGCTGAAGCCGGCCGGTCTCGACAAATCAATCGGCGTGATCAGCGCCAGCCATCTGCGCGACCCGTCCGAGCCGGGCGCCCGCGACGACCCGCAGGTCAAGGATTGGCTCGCCTTCATGGCCAAGGATTATCCCGCCGGCGACCCTGGAAACGCCTTCACCCTGTTCGGCTATTCGGTGGCGATGGCGATCACCGAGGCGCTGCGCCGCTGCGGCGACGATCTGACCCGCGACCATCTCCTGGCCGTGGTCACCCATTTCGATCATGTGCATGTGCCGGTGCTGGTGCCGGGCGCCAGCATCACCGTGACGCCGACCGACTATGAATCGGTGAAACAGATGCGGCTGCGGCGCTTCGACGGCAAGGAATGGAAATCCTTCGGCGGGCTGATCGGGGGCGGTTGATCCCCTGGCCGGCGCCTCTTGCTTCTGCCGCCTCTTGCTTCCACCCCCTCTTGCTTCCGCCAAGACGCGATACGACATAGAAGGCATCGACCGGGGAGAGGGCCGCGTGCCCGCAATCGACCAAGAGCCTGAAAAGGTATCGCACCGATGAAATTGCTCAAGAAACTGATGCTGGCGCTGTTCTGCGTCGGGCTTGTCACCGCGCCGATGATCGTGGCGTCGCACCCGGCCGAGGCGCGCGCCGGCTGGACCTCGCGCGGTGGCTCCAGCATGGGCAGCACGGGCTCCCGCACCTATCATTATAATGGCGGCTCGCCGATCAACCGCAGCGTGACCCCCAACACCCCACGCCCGTCTTACGGCGGTGCCTATGGCGGCTATGGCAATCGCGGCTTTGGCGGCTATCACCCGTTCTTGAGCGGCATCGCCGGCGGCCTCTTCGGCGGCTGGATCGGCAGCATGCTGTTTCCCCATTGGGGTATGGGCGGTGGCTATGGCGGCGGGGGTGGCGGCTTCGGCGGCGGGTTCCTCTCCATCATCATCTGGCTCGGCTTGATCTATCTCGGCTATCGCCTGTTCCGCGGCTTTTTTCACCGCTCGATGAGCGGCGGATTCGGCGGGTTCGGCGGTGGCGGCTTCGGCGCCCCCGGCCCTGGCCCCAGCACGAATTACATGGGCGGCGGCGGCGGCTTCGTTGGCGGCGGCGGACCGGCGCCGGCCGGCTATGGCCCCGGCAGCTATGGCCCCACCGAACAGGGTACGCCGATCAATGTCGGCCCGGCCGATCAAACCGCGTTCGAGGCCGTGCTGAAGGCGGTTCAAAATGCCTGGAGCAAGGCCGATCTCTCGACGCTGCGCCACTATGTGACGCCGGAGATGCTGTCTTATTTCTCCGAGGAATTGTCGGAGAACAACAGCCAGGGCCTGGAGAACCATGTCGAGGATGTCGCGCTGATCAACGGCGATGTCCGTGAGGCATGGAGCGAGGGCAATCTCGAATACGCAACCATCGCCCTGCATTGGAACGCGCGCGATTGGACCAACCGCACCGACAAGAAAGAAGGCGAGGCGGATTGGCTGGTCGACGGCGACCCGCACAAGCCCAGTGAGGCGCAAGAGCTGTGGACCTTCGCGCGCAGCCCGAGCGGACATTGGCTGTTGTCGGCGATCCAGCAGGTCTGAGATAATCGGACTGAAGAGGGAGGACCAAATGGCGCTCACATCGCTCGATCATGTCACCATCAACACGGCCCGGCCGGATGAGACCACCGAGTTCTATACCAAGCTGCTCGGCATGTATGTCGGCCCGCGCCCGCCGCTGGGCTTTCCCGGCGTGTGGCTCTATGTCGGCGAGCGGCCGGTGATCCATCTGGTGTTCGTCGAAAGTCAGACCGACGCCGAGACCGGCGATTTCGATCATTTCGCCTTCCTGGGCTCGGATTTCGCTGGGGTGAAGGAGAAGCTCGTCGCTCAAGGCATTGAATTTAGAGAAAATATCGTCGCCGGAGGCACCACGCGCCAGCTCTTTTTCCCCGACCCGAACAACGTCAAGGTCGAGATCAACTTTCCGCCGCATCTCGCGGCGTAAGGCGTTGTTACTGAAGGTTCTGGCACCGCACGCGTGGGCACCCTGCCCGACCGGTTGAAGACCCGGTTTCAGGTCCAGGCGGCGGTGCGGTTGGGCACCGTGCAGAACATTCCGGTGGTGGTGGCACGGCGCGGCGACGACGATGCCGGGGTCATTCTCTTGAAGCTCAACCGGCGCGACTTCGGCTTCGAGGTTCTGGCGCAGGCGCGCGGCGCCGCCGGCGAACTGGTGTGGCAGCGCGTCACCGGCGCGACGCCCGTGCCCGAAAGCGACGCCGACGCCTATCTCGAGCGCGCGATGCGGCGCGACCCCGATGCCTGGGTGGTTGAGATCGAGGATCGCGACGCGCGGCCGCTATTCCCCGGCGCGATCGTCTAGAGTCAATCTTGCAGCGCGACCACGCGGATGCGCGGGAGGTCGATGGCGGCAAGCGAAAAGTGCCGGTGATGCACCACCGCCGATAATAGGAAATCAACCCGCTCGCCGTCATGCGACAGCGGCAGTACCAGCGCTTCATTCTCCAGCACCGGCGGATGCTGGGTCTCGCTGGTCAAGCGGGCGAAGGAGGGCCGCCGATGCGTCACCACGTCGGTGAAGTGCGCGTTGACCAGGCGATAATATTTGGTGTCCGGGGCCTCATCGAGGAATTTCCCGGTAAACTCATAGCCGAGATGCTGGGCGAGGCCGGTGCCATGTACCCGCGTCTTGAAGCGCAGCGGATCGCGCGACACCTCGATCAGCGATAACTTGCCGAGTGCATAGCGGACCGACATCGGATCGAAATCGGCGCGCCGCGGTATCAGGTTATTGTGGCGGCGCGACTGCCAATCCGCGTAGAGCCGCCGCAGCATCGGCGCGCCCAGGGTCGGATTGTCGTCGACGAGTTCAAGCGTTGGCACGGGGCTTCCCCTTCGGCGGCGATTAAAGGGGCCTGATGGTAAAATATCGCTTAAGAGGAAGCGGGTTTCGCCGCGCCCAGCAGCCGTTCGCGAAAAAACTCGATCACCTCGTCGGCGGCCTCGCGTGTCGGCTGGCCGGCCTCGTCGATGAGGCCGCTGGTGAAGACGCTGTGCGGCGGCTGCAAGCCGGCGGGATTGCTGGCGCTGTCCGGCAGGGTGCGCGCGACGAAGCCGGCGCCCAGGCGATCCTGCACGGTCTGAAACCGCTCGGCGCGGGATAATTTGTCGCCGGCGAAGCGATAGCCCCGGACGCAGAAATTCTCCTTCTCGATCCGCTCGCCGATGGCGCGCCATTCCTCCGGTGACAATTGCACCGCGGCGTTGCGCATGATCGGCAGGCCCGGCTGCGCCATCACCGGCGCCATCACCACGGGATCGACCGCCATCGACAGCGCGAAGCCGCCGGTAAGGCACATGCCGATGACGCCGACCCCCGGCCCGCCGCATTCCTGATGGGCCTGTCGCGCCAGTGCCCTCAGCCAATCCACCACCGGACTGGACCGGTTGGCCGCGAACATGAAAATCTCGCGCGAGACACAGAGGCTAAGAATCGTGCCGATGCCGGGCGCCTTTTCCTCGGCGCTGGCGTCGGGCTTGCCGACGATGGCGGGGCAGTAGACGCAAAAGCCGGCATCCCGCACCCAGCGGCTGAACCGGATCAGCGTCGGCGCGATCCCGAACACCTCGGGCAGGACGATCACCGCCGGCCCCGTGGCGCCCGTGGTCAGCACATATTTCGTCTTGCCGTCGAAGGTCATTTCGCGGCGCGTAAAATCGTGGATATCGCTGTCGGTGTATGCGGTCATGATTGATCCCCCCTGCACCGGATCATGGTCTTATCGGCGGGGCATTCAAGCCCCCGCTCGTGGCCGTGTTTTGCGTCGATGAATTCTTCTCAACTTCCGGCTGCTGTTCTATGCTCGGCGCTTAAGCAAAAATACCCCTGGGAGGTGGATTGTGAAATTCAGCATATTTGTCGCGGGCGCGCTGACGGCCGCGCTGTTCGCCGGCGTCGCCAATGCCGCCGATGGCCCGGTGAAGATCGCCGTCCTGACCGACATGTCCTCGCTCTATGCCGACGCCACCGGCAAGGGTTCGGTCGAGGCGGCGCGCATGGCCGCGGAGGATGCGGGCCCGGTGCTGGGACAGGCGGTCCAGGTTATTTCCGGCGATCACCAGAACAAGCCCGATGTCGGCACCGGACTGGCGGAGAAATGGTATGACACGGACGGCGTCGACATGATCACCGATGTGCCGACCTCGTCGGTGGCGCTGGCGGTCGAGGCGATCTCGCGTGACAAGCATAAGATCGTCATGTTCTCCGGCCCGGCCTCCTCCGACATTACCGGCAAGGCCTGCTCGCCCTATGCGGTCCACTGGACCTATGACACCTATACCCTCGCCCACGTCACCGGCAGCGCGATGGTCAAGGCGGGCGGCGACACCTGGTTCTTCGTCACCGCCGACTATGCGTTCGGCCACGCGCTGGAGCGCGACACGGCCGCCGTGGTGAAGGCCGCCGGCGGCAAGGTGGTCGGCGACGTCATGGTGCCGATCAACAACCAGGATTTCTCCTCCTTCATGCTGCAGGCGCAAGCCTCGAAGGCCAAGGTCATCGGCCTCGCCAATGCCGGCGGCGACACCATCAACTCGATCAAGGCGGCGGCCGAGTTCGGTATCGTCGCGGGTGGGCAAAAGCTCGCGGGCTTGCTGCTGTTCGTCACCGATATCCACTCGCTCGGCCTCAAGACGGCGCAGGGCCTGGTGCTGACCTCGCCATTCTATTGGGACCTCAATGACAAGACCCGCGCCTGGTCGAAGCGCTTCTACGATCGCCTGCACAAGGAGCCGACCATGAACCAGGCCGGCGTCTATGGCGCGGTGATGCATTACCTGGCGGCGGTGAAGGCGGTCGGCGGCAAGGACGCCGACAAGGTCATGGCGAAGATGCGCGCCACGCCGATCAACGATTTCATGACCGAGAACGGGTCGATCCGCATCGATGGCCGGGTGATGCGCGACTATTATCTGTTCGAAGTGAAGAAGCCGTCGGAATCGAAGGGCGAGTGGGATCTGTACAAGATCGTCGCCAAGGTTCCCGCGAGCCAGGCGGTCCGGCCGCTGAGCGAGGGTGGGTGTCCGCTGGTCGCCAAAAAATGAGGCGATGCTTTAACGCATCTTTAACGCGCGCGCGTCTCTAATGCCAAACGAGGCCGGGTCGGTTAGGCACCGACCCGGCATAACTCGGGGCTTGGAGAGACGCGATGTTCGGCATGGGGACCTTGAAAAAACACGCCGCTCGGGAAGAGATGAGCGACGTTGAAAGCTGGCTGGTCGGCCAATCGCTGCGTTGCGCCGCGGAGATCACAGAGACCAATAAGGATTTGCCGCTGATCCTCGCGGCCACCGAAAGTCTCGCCTTTGTCCTCCATGCGCTGCGCCGCGAGACCTATCGCGCCGCCGAATGGAAGGCGTGGGATGTGGTGTTCGAGCCGTCGATGAAGGGCATGTATCAGTTGTTCGCGATGACGCTGAGCGCCTGGTCCGGCTCCGATCTGGATCGCGCGCGGCTCGCCGCCGATGTCCAGAACGTCGTCTCGACCCGCAGCCTGGAATATCAGACGCTGCCGTTTCTCACCGGCGCGCCCGACGATCGCCAGACCGTGGTCCACGCGGCCGCGCGCCGGATGACCGAGACGCTGGAGTCCGGTCGGCGCGACGCCGTCATCGCGGACGCGCACAAAATCTATTCCCGCTTCGCCGAATTCGATCTGCCGGAACCGGTCGCCAATCTGGCCAAAATTCTCTACGGCCGCCGCGCCATCGCGGCCTGATCCCTCTACTCCGCCGCCACGGCAACCGCCCGTGGCGCGCGGTCGCCGTTGAGCAGCCGGCGCGGCACCAGAAACACGAGACCGGCGCCGACCGCCAGGATCAAGCCCATCACCGCCATCGGCGCGCCGAAGCTGCCGGTGGTTTGGCGCAAAATGCCCATGATCAGCGGGCTGACGGCGCCGCCGCCAATCCCCACGGTATTAAAGAACGCGATGCCAGCGGGATGCGCCTCGCGCGGCAGCACCGCCGCCGGCGTCGTGAAGAAAATCGGCCACGCCGCGATGGTTGAGACCGAGGCGACCGTCAGCGCGGTCATGCGCAGCGCCGGCATGCTCGCCACCGCCGCCACCTCCCACGCCACCGCGCCGACCAGCACCGCGCCGATCGAATGCCAGAATTTTTCGCGCCGCCGGTCGGAATGCACCGACCACAGCGGGATCGCCGCGATGGTGCACAGCGACGGGATCGCGGAGATCAGACCGATCATCCAATAGGGCGTGCCCGGTGCATTCATGTCGCGCACCATTTGCGGCATCCAGGCGCCGAGCGCGCTGAAATTCGCCACCATGCAGCCGAAACAGAACGACAGGATCAGCATGTTCCGGCTCAGCACCAGACTTAGAACCGAGGGGCGCGGGCCGGCCGCGATCATCGCCTCGCGCTCTTCGGCCTCGCGCCGCAGCGCCCCTTCAAGGGTCGCGCGCTCCTCCGCCGACAGCCACTTGGCGTCGGCAGGCCGGTCGGTCAGATAGAACCAGGTGATGACGCCGAGGATGATCGCCGGCACCCCCTCAAGGATATAGAGCCATTGCCAGCCGGCGAGGCCGAGCACCCCGGTCATGCCAAGAATCACACCACCGACCATGGCGCCCAGCGCCCCCGCCACCGGTTGTGACACCATGAAGCCGGATTGCGCGCTGGCCCGGTAGAATTGCGGATACCACAGGGTGATGAACAGGACGAGGCCGGGCGCGAACCCCGCCTCGGCGATGCCGACGACGGTGCGCAGCGCGATCAGGCTGGTCGGCCCCCAAGCCAGCGCGCATGCCGCCGTGGCGAGGCCCCAGGTGACCATGATGCGCGCGAACCAGCGCCGCGCGCCAACCCGCGACAGGATGATGTTGCTGGGGATTTCACAGATCGCGTAGCCGATCGAGAAAATCGTCAGCATCAGCCCGAAGACCGAGGCGGAGATGCCGAGATCGCGATTCATGGTCAGCGCGGCGATGCCGACATTGCCGCGATCGATGAAATTGACGACGAACATCAGGAACAGGAACCAGACGAACCGGCGCGATACCTTGCGCAAGACCCGCTGAAGCTTCGTCTCGTTACCCACGGCCGGTTCGATGTCTGCCATCGTCGTCTCCCCCGATGAATCAGCGTGGTCGATGGGGTGGCCCGACGCAACAAGATTGGTTGCATGCCAATCGTGCGTCCCTCGGTGGACGCCTCAGGGACGGCAATTATTGCGCCAGCATCGCCAGGATAGTGTCGGGGGCGTCGCTGATCACGGCATCGACGTCCCAGCCGAATAATTCCCGCGCCCTCGCCGGCTCGTTGACTGTATAGGTCAGCAGCGCCAGGCCCGTGGCACGCACCGCCCGCGCCCCATCGAGCCGCAATCGCGCATGGTCGCAGACGATGGCGACAGCGCCAAGCCGCGTCGCCACGGCATGCCAATTCGACGGGAGCCGCCCCACCAACAGGCCGCGAGGGATAAGGGGCGCCTCACGCGCCATCGCGGCGAGGGCGGGCACCGAGAAGCTGGTGACCAGCAGCGAAGGCAGCGCCGGCGCCCCGAGGCGCCGTACCACCGCGCTCACGGCCGCCGCCAGCGCCGTTTCCCGCCCGCGCGACGCTTTCATCTCCAGATTGCCGCCCAGCCCCAATTGATGCAACAGAGCCAACGTACCGTCGAGCGTCGGGATCGCCTCGCCGCGAAATTCCGTCCCGAACCAGGCGCCGGCGTCGCGGCGCTGCAGTTCGTCGAGGGGCTTCAGGGCGGCCGCGCCCCTTCCGTCCGTGGTCCGTCCCAGCGTTGCGTCGTGAAGCAGGATAGGCTGGCCATCGCGGCTCAGGCGGACATCGAATTCGACCCAGCGGCAGCCGAGTTCCGCGGCGCGGCGGAATCCGGCCAGGGTATTTTCCGGCGCGCGCGCCGCGGCGCCGCGATGGCCGATCACGCGCGGTAGCGATAGAGGTCGGTTCATGCCTCGGTTATAATCGCGGCGGAACGGTCGCGCGACCGCCGCTTTTCAAGGAGGGTACTGGTGCCAATCGTCAAGGCCAATGGGATCGACATCGCTTACGACGAATTCGGCGATCGCGCCGCGCCCGCCATTCTGTTGATCATGGGGCTGGGCGTGCAGCTCACCGGTTGGCGCGAGACCTTCTGCCGGCGACTGGCCGATGGCGGGTTCAGGGTGGTGCGCTTCGATAATCGCGATGTCGGCCTGTCGACCAAATTCGATCAGGCCGGCACGCCGGACATGGCCGCCAATTTTCAGAAGGCGGTGCGCGGCGAGCCGTTGGACGCCGCCTATACCCTCGCCGACATGGGCGACGACGCGGTGGGGCTGCTCGACGCGCTGGGCATCGCCAAGGCGCATATTGTCGGTGTGTCGATGGGCGGCATGATCGCGCAGATGGTCGCCGGCCAGCACGCCGGCCGGGTCCTCAGCCTCATTTCCATCATGTCCTCGTCCGGCCGACCCGGCCTGCCGCCGGGCAAGCCCGAGGCGATGATGGCACTGATGGCGCCTGCGGCCGGAACCGATCGCGACAGCGTGGTGGCGCAGACCATGAAGGCGCGGCGGATCATCGGCAGCCCCGGCTATGCCGAGGAGGAGGCGCTGTTGCGCGGCCAGGCCGAGGCCGCCTATGACCGCTCCTATCATCCGCAGGGCATGGCGCGCCAATTCATGGCGATCCTCGACAATGGCAGCCGAGTCGCTTTGCTCGAACAAATCCGCACGCCGTCCCTGGTGATTCACGGCATCGACGATCCGCTGGTTCCGGTCGAGGCGGGCAAGGACACGGCCGCGACCATTCCCGGCTGCGAACTGATTCTGATTCCCGGCATGGGACATGGGCTCGAATCCGGGCTTGAGCCGATCGTCGCCGACGCGATTCTCGCCCATTGCCGCGCGGCCGCGGCATGAATGCGCGTCGTTCGGCGGCTTGCCAAAGGCGGCGCGGCCCGGCAAAGATGCGCGCATGAGCAACGATAGCAGCTGGGTCACGGTCGCGCGGCGCGCGGACCTGCCCGCCGGCCAGATCAAGGGCGTCAAGGTCGGAAAGCAGGAAATAGCCCTCTATAACCTCGATGGCGAATTCTATGCGACGGACAATGTCTGCTCGCACGCCTATGCGCAATTGTCGGACGGCTTCATCGATCACGGCCAGATCGTCTGCCCGCTCCATGCCGGCTGTTTCGACATTAAGACTGGCAAGGCGACCGAGGCGCCCGCCGAAGACGATATCCGCACCTTTCCCGTGCGGCTCGAGGGCGACGAGATTCAAATCTCGATCGAATAAACAAATCGATTAGGGGGAAATGTCATGGCGCTGCAATTCGGGGTGTTCGATCATCTTGACGATAATGGCGGCTCGCTGGGGGAGCTTTACGCGAGCCGGCTCCGATTGATCGAGCAATATGACCGCGCCGGTTTCCGCTCCTATCACCTCGCCGAGCATCATTCGACGCCGCTGGGCATGGCCCCATCGCCCAGCGTCTTTCTCGCCGCCGTGGCCCAGCGCACGACGCGCCTGCGCTTCGGTCCGCTGCTCTATGTGACGCCGCTCTATCATCCGCTGCGGCTCGCCGAGGAAGTGGTGATGCTGGATCATATGAGCGGCGGGCGGCTGGAGCTGGGATTGGGCCGCGGCGCCTCGCCTATCGAGATCGCCGGTTTCGATGTCGATGCCGCGACCGCGCCGGCGCGCAACGTCGAGGCGACGGCGGTGATCCTCAAGGCGCTGGCCAGCGACGTGCTGAACCATGACGGCGACTATTATCATTTCAAGAATGTGCGCATGGCGGCACACCCGTTGCAGCGGCCGCATCCGCCGCTGTGGATGGCGCCAACCGAGCCGGACCGCACGAAATTCGCGGCGCGCGCCGGCGCCAATATCGTGACCCTGGTGCCCAATCCGATGGTGAAGCCGATCGGCGATGCCTTCCGGGCGGAACTGGCGGCGCTGGGCCGGCCGGCGGATCAGGCGCTGGTCGGATTGACCCGGCACATCGTGGTCGCCGAGACCGACGATCAGGCGCGGGAAATCGCGCGCGCCGCCTATCGCACCTGGCGCCATTATATGGCCTTTCTCTGGGAATGGGCCGGCATGGCCTTCCCCATCGCCTTCATCTATCCCGATGAGTTCGAGGCGCTGCAGGCAATGGGCATGGGCGTCGCCGGCAACCCCGATACGGTGCGCCGCTGGATCGAGACGGTGGCCGCCGAGACCGGCATCAATTACCTCGTTTGCGATCCGGTATTCGGCTCGATGCCCGAGGCGGCGGCGTCACGCTCGATCGACCTCTTGGCGCGCGAGGTCATGCCGGCCTTCCGGTAAGGTTTGCATATCCGCCCGCGCCTGTTATCTTAAGGGCGCGAGTTACCGCGGTTGCTGTCACGACCCTTGGGGTCTGGCGGCGGCGCTGGGGCAGGATCACCGGTAAGGCGCGCTTACGCGACGCACCGCCCGTCTTTTGGCCCCGACGCTTGAACACCGCCGGTTTGGACACAACGTTGAAGCCGCGTCGGCCCCGCCGATCTGGCTGCCTTTATGAGTTCCGCGATGGCTCCATGTAGCCTCAGAGCATTCGGACAGATGGCAGGCGCCGCGCGCTTCTCACCCGTATCGACCGCGCCTCCTCACCTGATATTCGCCAGGGACGCTGCCGCGCGGTCTGGAGCTTCGCCACATGGCAAAACGTATGCTTATCGACGCGGCGCATCCGGAGGAAATCCGGATCGCCATCCTCAACGGTAGCCGGCTTGAGGATTACGATTTCGAGGCCGCCACCAAGCGGCAGATCAAAGGGAATATCTATCTCGCCAAGGTGACGCGGGTCGAACCATCGCTACAGGCGGCCTTCGTCGAATATGGCGGAAACCGGCACGGTTTCCTGGCTTTCAACGAAATCCATCCAGATTATTACCGCATCCCGGTCAGCGACCGCGCCGCGTTCGAATCGGTGTTCGAGCCGCGCCGCCAGGACGAGTCGGCGGAACACGAATCCCGCAACGGGCACGATGATGCTCGGGACGACGGCGCGAGCGGGGATTTCGCCGCTCATGACGAGGGCGACCACGACCATGAGCCGGGCGGGTCGGACGCCGATCGCCACGCCGGCGACGAGGTCGAAACCGACGCCGAACCGGGCTCCGAGTCGACGGGGCTGGACGAGTTCGTCGCCGCGTCGGAGCGTTCGATCAGCCAGGCGGCGCAGGCCGGCGACCAAATCATCTACGACACGCTGACGCCCGACACGGCGGAACGCGATGTCGCTATCGTCGCAACGACGGAGACCTTCGTCGAGCCGTCGGCTTCCTCGGCGGAGCGGCCGGCCGAGATGCCCGAGGCGCACGAAGACGGGGCACCGCTTGAGCACCAATCGGCGCCCTCGCCGACGGAGGGCGGCGACGACCACGCCCCGCCCCGGCCGGAGACGCTCGGCGGCGATGAGCTGGAGGAGGCAGAAGCGCCTCGCCCGCGCTTTCGCTCGCACCGCCACTACAAGATTCAAGAAGTCATCAAGCGCCGCCAGATCATGTTGATACAGGTCACCAAGGAGGAGCGTGGCAACAAGGGCGCGGCACTGACCACCTATCTGTCGCTCGCCGGCCGCTATTGCGTGCTGATGCCGAATACCCCGCGCGGCGGCGGCGTGTCGCGCAAGATCACCTCGATGCAGGACCGCCGGCGGCTCAAGGATTTGATGAGCGATTTGCGCGTGCCCGACGGCATGGGCGTGATCGTGCGCACCGCCGGCAGCGAGCGCTCGAAGCCCGAGATCAAGCGCGATTTCGAATATCTGATGCGGCTGTGGGAGGAGATTCGCGATCTCACCCTCAAATCGACCGCGCCATCGCTGGTCTATGAGGAAGGCAATCTGATCAAGCGGTCGATCCGCGACCTTTACAGTCGCGATATCGACGAGGTGGTGGTCGATGGCGATGACGGCTATCGCAACGCCAAGACCTTTATGAAAATGCTGATGCCGAGTCACGCCAAACGGGTGAAACCCTATCGTGACCCCACCATGCCGCTGTTCCACCGCCATCAGGTCGAAGGCCAGATCGACGCCATTCATTCGCCGATCGTGCAGTTGCGCTCGGGCGGCTACATCGTCATCAACCCGACCGAGGCGCTGGTCGCCATCGACGTCAATTCCGGCCGCGCCACGCGCGAGCGCAATATCGAGGAGACCGCCCTTCGCACCAATCTGGAGGCGGCGGATGAAGTGGCGCGCCAGCTCCGTCTGCGCGATCTCGCCGGGCTGATCGTCGTTGACTTCATCGACATGGAGGAAAGCCGCAACAACATCCAGGTCGAGCGGCGCATCAAGGATGCGATGCACAACGATCGCGCGCGCATCCAAATCGGCCGCATCAGTGCGTTCGGCCTCTTGGAATTGTCGCGGCAACGGCTGCGCCCGTCGCTGCTCGAAGCCTCGACCGAGCCCTGCCCCCATTGCGGCGGCACCGGCCATATCCGCTCCACGGAATCGACCGCGCTCCATATCCTGCGTGCGATCGAGGAAGAAGGCATGCGCCGCCGCTCGGCGGAAATCAGCGTCGCGGTGCCGGGGATTGTCGCGCTCTATCTGCTCAATCATAAGCGCGAGGCGCTGAGCTTCACCGAGCGGCGCTATGGCTTCACGGTCACCATCGGCCGCGACGATACGCTGGTGCCGCCGGCATTCCGGCTCGACCGCCTGCGCGCGCTGACACCGGAAGAGATCGCGGCGCTGCCGACCCCCACGGTCGCCCCGCTGCCCATCGAAGAGGATGATGACGACATCGGCGGCGACGAGGAGCCTGAGGCCGAGGAGGCGGAGGAGGCCGAGCGCGACATCGCGCCACCGCCCGCCGGCCTACCGCTGATCCTCGATCGCGATGATGAGGCGGGCGCCGATGGCGAAACCGAGGCGACCGCCGCCCAGCCGCGCGAGGATAGTCGCGGGGGCCGGGGGGGGCGTGGGCGGCGCCATCGCCGGCGCGGCGAGGGTCGCGACCGGCCGCCGCCGGGCGATCGTCATCACGACGACAAGGAAAGCGGGCCGCGTCCGCCTCGCGCCGAAACAACGGATGCGCCGCATGAAGGGGCGCCCCAATCATCCGCGCAAGCGATGATCGAGCCGGCAGGCGATTCCGGAGAGATGGCGGTCGCCGACGCCGAGGCGGAGCGCGAGGCGCAAATCCGGGGAACCGTCGCCGACAGCGACGGCTCGACCGCCGCGCTGGGCGAGACCAAAAGGCGGCGACGCGGCCGGCGGGGCGGGCGGCGGCGGCGGCGCGACCAGGAAGGCGGCACGCCTGAACAAGCCGGCGAATTCGAGTCCGCCGACAGTGGCGACGAGACGCAGGGTGAGCCGATCGCGGTCGCGCTTGCCCCGGTGATCGAGGCGACGGATACGGCCGATCGCGACGCCGGCGAATCCTTCGTCAACGATCGGGACACCGAGGACGGGGCGGATATTCCCGCCACCGAGGCACCGCCGGAGCCGACAGAGGCCTATCGCCCCACGCCCGAACTCGCGCCCGCGCCCGAGCCGCGACCCGAAGCGCCACCCGAACCGGATGCGTCGCCCGAGCCGAACGCGGCGACGATCACCGCACCCGCCGCACCCGAGCCGGAGACTGTTGCCGGGCCGCTGCGGCGCGGCTGGTGGGGCCGGCGCTAGGCGCGCGTCGGGGCATCATCGATGCGCCGCTCGACAGGCGCTTCACCATCGCGCGGGCGGTCGCCCGCGCGGTTCGCGCGGCGGGTCATCCTGATCGGTGTTGCCGCCGCCGGCCTGCTCGTCGGCCAGGCGCGCGCGCAGGACGATCCGCAGATGCTGCGCGATGCCGAGATCGAGACCGACCTGATCGCGTTCGAGGCGCCAGTCTATCGCGCCGCTGGGCTCGACATCGCCGCGCTGCATATCTATCTGGTCAATGACATGGCGCTCAATTCCTTCGTCGCCGGCGGCCAGAACATCTTCATGAATGTCGGCACCATCATGCGCGCCGAGCGGCCAAACCAGCTTATCGGCATCATGGCGCACGAGACGGGGCATATCGCCGGTGGCCACATCGCGCGCTCGGAAGACGCCATGCGCAAGGCTACCTATGAGGGGCTGGCCGCGATGGTGCTGGGCGCCGCCATGGCGGCGGTCTCGGGCGGCGCGGCCGGCGCCGCGCTATTGGGCGCGTCGGGTGTCGCGCAGAATGCATGGCTGCAATATTCGATCGAGCAGGAGGCGCGCGCGGACCAGGCGGCGCTGACCTTCCTCGACCGCACCCATCAATCGGCCCAGGGTCTCCTCGATTTTTTCCTGATCCTGCAGCAGCAGGAATTTCTGACCGGGCAGCAAGAAATTCCCTATCTGCGGACCCATCCCTTGACCGAGCAGCGCGTCGACTATATGCGCGAGCATGTCGAACGCTCGCCCTATTCCAAGAACACCGACCCGCCCGATCAGGTCGCGATGCTGAAGCGCATGAAGGCCAAGCTCGACGGCTTTCTGCAACCGCCGGAGCAGACGCTGAACGAGTTTCCCGATAGCGACCAGTCGCTGACCGCGCGTTACGCGCGCGCCATCGCCTATTATCGCATTCCCGATCTGGGCCGCGCGGTGCCGGCGATCGACAGCTTGATCCACGACTATCCGAACGACCCCTATTTCGCCGAGTTGAAAGGCCAGATGCTGTTCGAGAATGGCCGCATCGCCGAGGCGGTGGCGCCTTATGCCAGGTCCAGCAAGCTCGACCCCGGCTCGATGCTGTTGCGCACCGAATTGGCGCAGGTGCAGATCGAATCCGGCGATCCGAAGCTGCTCAACAGCGCGCGCGCCAATCTCGAGGAAGTCGTCCGCAACGAAGTTCAAAATCCCGAAGCGTGGCGCCTCCTGGCCATCGCTTACGGCCGTGCCGGTAACATGGGCATGGCGGCGCTGGCGCTGGCCGAGCAAGGCTCGTCCAAGGGCGATGTCCAGATGGCGCGCGGCGAGGCGCTGCATGCGCTGAAGCTGCTGCCCGGCGGTACCGCGCGCCAGCGCGCCCAAGACATCGCCGACGAAGCGAAGCGCAATCTCGACAAATGATTTCTCCCCTGTCCCTTTAGAAAGTCGCCCCATGCGTGTTCTCGCTCTCTGCCTCTGCCTGCTGTTCGCGGGCATCGCGTCCGGCCACGCCGCCGATGCGCTGTCGCCCGGCCAGACGAAAGCCGTCGAGAAGATCGTCCATGATTATCTGGTGGCGCATCCCGAGGTGCTGATCGAGGCGATCCAAGCGGCGGAGGACAAGGATAAGGCAAACAAGGAGGCCAGCGCCGCGGATGCTATCCGCGCCCGCCATGACGACCTCTATAATGCGCCGGCCGCGCAGATTGGCGGCAACCCGAAGGGCGACGTCACCATTGTCGAGTTCTTCGATTATCGCTGCCCCTATTGTAAGCAGGTCCAACCGTCGATCGAGAGCCTGCTCGCCGGCGACCGGAATCTGCGCATCGTCTATCGGGAATTTCCAATCCTGGGCGCCCCCTCCGTCTACGCCTCCAAGATGGCCCTCGCGGCACGCGCCCAGGGCAAGTACATGGCGTTCCATCGCGCCATGATGGACACCAAGGGAAATATCGACGACGGCGTCGTCAACCAGGTCGCGGGCTCGGTCGGTCTCGATGTCGCCAAAGCCAAGACGGAAATGGAAAAGCCCGAGATCGAGGCGACCATCAAAAAGGAATACGCGCTGGCCGACGCGCTCAACATCAGCGGCACCCCCGCCTTCATCGTCGCCGGAAAGCTGATCCCTGGCGCCATCAGCATCGACGATCTGAAGGCCCTGATCGCGACCGCGCGCGCCAACCATGCCGGCTGAGGCGCGCCGGTGATCGACGCCAAGGATAGGATCGCGCTGCGCGATCTCGCGATCGCGGCGGCGCTGGCGGCGGGGCCGAAGATCATGGCGGTCTATGCCGATGATTTCGCCGTGCGCCGCAAGGAAGATCACTCGCCAGTGACGCTCGCCGACGAAATCGCCGAGGCGACCATTTTGGAAATACTGGAGCGCGAGGCCCCCGACATCGTCGCCATCGCGGAGGAGCGCGAGGCGGCGGGCGGCACGGCGGGCGCGGCGCCGCCGCTGTTCTGGGCGGTCGATCCGCTTGACGGCACCAAGGAGTTCGTCGCGCGCAACGGCGAATTCACCGTCAATATCGGCCTGGTGGCGGGCGATGCGCCGGTGCTGGGCGTCGTCTATGCGCCGGCGATCGGCCTGCTCTATGCCTCGGCGGGGCCCGGCACGGCAGTGCATCGCGCGCCGGATGGCGGCCTCGCGCCCATCGCGGCGCGCCCGGTGCCGGCGCACGGCGCGGTCATCGTGCACAGCCGCAGCCATGTCAACTCGCCGCGCATCGCGGAATTCGCGGCGCAATGGCCGGGCGCGACGCGCATCGTCTCGGGCAGCGCCATCAAATTCTGCCAGCTCGCCGCCGGCGCGGCGGATATCTATCCGCGCTTCGGCCCGACCATGGAATGGGACACCGCCGCCGGCCAGGCGATCCTCGAAGCGGCGGGCGGCAGCGTCGTCGATCTCGACGGCCAGCGTCTCGCCTACGGCAAGCCCGACTATCGCAACAGCGGCTTCATCGCCCGGGGACGAACCCGCTGACGGCGCGATGACCGACCGTCTCGCGCCTCATCAAATCGCCCGTGCCGCTGCATTGCTGCGCGCGGGCGAACTGGTCGCGTTTCCGACCGAGACGGTGTACGGCCTCGGCGGCGATGCCACGAACGATCGCGCCGTGGCGGCCATCTTCGCGGCGAAGGACCGGCCGCATGTCAATCCGCTGATCGTGCATTTGCCCGGCGCCGCAGAGGCGCGCGGGCTGGTCGTGTTCGATGCGCGGGCCGAACAACTGGCGGCGCGATTCTGGCCCGGCCCGCTGACGCTGGTGCTGCCGCGCCGCGCCGATTGTCCAGTGTCGCTGCTGGCCGGCGCCGGCCTCGACAGTCTTGGCGTCCGCGTGCCGGCGCATCCGGTCGCGCTGGAATTGTTGCGCGCGGTCGGGCGGCCGATCGCGGCACCCAGCGCCAACCGCTCCGGCCGGCTCAGCCCGACCGACGCGACGCATGTGCTGGCGGAACTCGACGGCCGCATCGCCGCCGTACTGGACGCCGGGCCGTGCGCCATCGGAATCGAATCGACCGTTCTCGATTTGACCGGCACGCAGCCGTGTCTGTTGCGCCCCGGCGGCGTGACGGCAGCAGAATTGACGGCGCTTCTCGGCCCCCTGGCCTTGCCCGATCACGACGCCGCGCCGCGCGGGCCGGGGATGCTGGCCAGCCATTATGCCCCCACCCTGCCCGTTCGGCTCGACGCGGTGAGTGCAAGGCCGGACGAGGCGCTGCTCGGTTTCGGCCCCGACGCCGGCGCGACGCTGAACCTCTCGCCCGCCGGCGATCCGGTCGAGGCGGCGGCGCATCTCTTCGCCTATCTGCGCGCGCTCGACCGCCCAGAATTCGCCGGCATCGCGGTGATGCCGATCCCCGAGCTCGGGCTGGGCGCCGCGATCAACGATCGCTTACGGCGGGCGGCGGCGCGGGTGTAAAAGGACGTCAAAAGGAGACCCACCGTGGACGGATCGACGCCCGATATCATTAACCGGCTGAAGCAGATCGTCGGGCCGCGCGGCTTCATCGAGGATGCGGGCGACATGGCCCCCTATCTGGTGGAGCAGCGCAATCTCTTTCGCGGCGCGGCGCCGATCGTGCTCCGCCCCGGCTCGACCGCGGAGGTCGCCGAGATCGTCAAGCTGTGCACGGCCACGCATGTGCCGGTGATTCCGCAGGGCGGGAATACCGGCCTGTGCGGTGGCGGCGTGCCGTGGGAAGACGGGCGCGCGGTGATCGTCGCGATGGGCCGGATGAACCGCGTGCGCAACATCGACCCGGTGGATTTCACCATCACGGTCGAGGCCGGCTGCGTGCTCGCCGACCTGCAGAAGGCGGCGGAGTCCGCCGACCGGCTGTTTCCCTTGAGCCTCGGCGCCGAAGGCTCATGCCAGATCGGCGGCAATCTCTCGACCAATGCTGGCGGCATCGCGGTGTTGCGCTACGGCAACACCCGCGATCTGTGCCTCGGCCTCGAAGTGGTGCTGCCCGATGGCCAGGTCTGGGACGGGCTGCGCGGGCTGCGCAAGGACAATACCGGCTACGCGCTGAAGCATCTCTTCATCGGCGGCGAGGGCACGCTCGGCATCATCACCGCCGCGACCATGAAGCTGTTTCCGCGCCCGAAAGAGATCGAGACCGCCTTCCTCGGTCTCAATCGAGTTGACGATGCGATGGCGCTATTCGCCCGCGCGCGTGAGGCCAGCGGCGATCAGCTCACCGCATTCGAGCTCATTCCCCGCATCGGCCTCGACATCGCGATCAAACATGTCGCCGGCATTACCGACCCGCTATCAACGCGATACCCTTGGCATGTGCTGATGGAAATGTCGTCGAGCCGCCGCGATAGCGGCTTGCGTGCGACGATGGAAACCTTTCTAACCGACAGCATGGAGGCCGGGCTGATCGCCGACGGCACCATCGCCGCCTCGACCGCCCAGGCCAACGCGTTCTGGCGCATTCGCGAGGGGCTGGTCGAGGCCCAGAAATTCGAGGGTGGCGGCATCAAGCACGATGTCTCCGTGCCGGTGTCGCAGGTGGCGCGCTTCATCACCCGCGCCAGCGCGGCGGTGACCGAGCGCCTGCCCGGCATCCGTCCGATCGCATTCGGCCATGTCGGCGACGGCAACGTGCATTTCAACCTGCTGGAGCCGGTCGGCGCCGATCGGCAAGCCTATCTTGGACGCTGGGACGAATTCGCCCGCGCCGTCCACGACATCGTCGCGGACATGAACGGCTCGTTTAGCGCCGAGCATGGCATCGGCCGGCTCAAGGTCGAGGAGCTGGCTCATTACCGCTCCGCCCTCGAGCTCGGCCTGATGCGCCGGATCAAGGACGCGATCGACCCCGACAATGTAATGAATCCGGGGAAGATATTGGCGCCCTAGAGTCGGG
>Ga0208357_1000054_pt1 | contig 83728 bp, 84 predicted proteins | sample NGESurdeep092012_6_FD_184487 | JGI IMG/M metagenome (GOLD analysis project Ga0208357, IMG submission 184487) | Arctic peat soil microbial communities from Barrow, Alaska - NGEE Surface sample F52-2 deep-092012 (SPAdes) | ecosystem: Environmental > Terrestrial > Soil > Wetlands > Peat ...
AAGAAGTCGACGAAGAAGTAGGGAATGTTATGACGAACGTGCGCGTTGAGTCCGACACCATGGGCTCGATCGAGGTCCCCGCGGACCACTACTGGGGAGCACAGACCGAGCGAAGTTTGCACCACTTCGCGATTGGTTCTGAGACCATGCCGGTCGCGGTCATCCGCGCGTTCGGCATCTTGAAATTGGCTTCGGCCGAAGTGAATCACGCGCTGGGAAAGTTGGACGACGAACGGGCCACGCTCATCGAGCGCGCCGCGTCGGAAGTCGTCGACGGTAAATGGGCCGATGAGTTCCCACTTCGAATCTGGCAGACCGGTTCGGGTACGCAGACGAACATGAACGTCAACGAGGTCATTTCCAATCGCGCCATCGAACTTGCGGGCGGTGTCCTTGGATCTAAGGTGCCCGTGCACCCCAATGACGACGTGAACATGTCCCAGTCGTCGAACGACACGTTCCCGACGGCGATGCACGTCGCGGCGGTGATGGAGATCACCGACCGCTTGGTGCCCTCCGTGACGCGACTGCGTGACGCGCTCGACGAGAAGGCGACGTCGTTCGCGAACGTCACCAAGATCGGCCGTACCCATCTCATGGACGCGGTGCCCCTCACCTTGGGCCAGGAGTTTTCGGGCTACGTGGCCCAACTCGACGCCGATCTCGATCGCTTTCTTCTCGTTCTGCCAGGTCTCTATGAACTCGCTGCTGGCGGCACCGCGGTGGGCACCGGACTCAACACGCACCCCGAATTTGGCGAGCGTGTCGCGGCAGCGATCGCGAAGCTGACCGGCAAGCCCTTCGTCACCGCGCCCAACAAGTTCGCCGCGCTCGCGGCGCATGACGCGCTGATCTTCGCGCACGGGGCGATCAAGACGTTGGCCGCGAGTTTGACGAAGATCGCGGACGATCTTCGCTGGCTCGGCTCAGGTCCTCGATCAGGTCTCGGTGAGCTGCAACTTCCGGAGAACGAGCCTGGTAGTTCGATTATGCCCGGCAAGGTGAATCCGACGCAGAGCGAGGCGATGATCATGGTGGGCGTTCAGGTCTTTGGCAACGACACCGCCGTCGCGATTGGCGGTTCTCGGGGCAACCTCGAGTTGAACGTGTGTAAGCCCGTCATCATCTACAACTTCTGTAACTCGATCGATCTACTCACGGACGCTTGTGATCGTTTCCGCGAGTTCTGCGTCGAAGGTTTGGCGCCGGACTATGAGCGGATCCAAAATCACCTCAACAACTCCCTGATGCTGGTCACCGCGCTGAATCCGATCATTGGTTACGACAAGGCCGCGCAAGTCGCGAAGAAGGCGCACAAGGAACGTTCGACGCTTCGCGAGGCGACGCTCTCGCTCGGTTACTTGACGGCGGAGCAGTTTGACGCGGCGGTCGTGCCCGACGAGATGACGCATCCGTAGGCCATCGACGCCGTCACCGAACACCTTTCAATCGTCGACAACGTTCACGCCAGCGAGAGGAACCCCGACGTGATGCAGAGGCCGAACGCGCCGATGATGAGCAGACCCGCGACGAGCGTGCCCACCACCATTTTCGTTCCCTTCCCGCGCCCCGTCGCCATCGGGCGCGGCATGTACCAGTCGGGCAACAGACTCCGCTCGAAACCGATGCCCCAGTTCCACGGCACCGCGTCGTCGTCGATGGGCGCGTCACGATCGGCCGTCATCGCGAGTCTCGTCAACTCCTCGTCGCTGAACGCTTCCGGCGCAACGTGATCGTCAGTCGGGCTACTGGGATAGTTCACGACTCTCTCCTCCGCACGAGCAATGACGCTCTAGACGTCAACCTACACCGGCCCGATGGATTCCATTCGTCGGGGTACGCGACATAGAAGGCGAGAGTGGCACGGTAGATTCTGGTTGATGAATCCAGTACTCGAGCGACTGGGACTGACGGCACTGGACAACCTCGACGAGGCAACCGGGATGAACGTCGGCCGGGTTGTGATCTCACACGGCGCGAGCGCGGACGTCGTCTGGGTCGGCGCTGACGACCAGGAGGTTGACGCTCGATGCGAGTTCGAAGCCAACCTCGACCTGATCCCGGTCGCGGGGGATTGGGTCGCCATTCGCGGGGACCGAATCGCTAAGGTGCTGCCACGGAGAAGCGAGTTGCGACGACCTCACCCCAATGGTCGCGACGTGCAGATCCTCGCGGCCAACGTCGATCTCGTCTTGATCGTGGTGCCGATCGATCTAGCCCTGAACGTGCGACTGCTCGAGCGACTCTCCATCATGGCCTGGGATAGTGGCGCCCGTCCGTTGGTCGTCGTGACGAAGGTCGACGGTATGAGCGACGCGTCCCGTTTCGAAAGGGATATCGAAGCCGAGCTGCCCGGCGTGGACGTGCTCATGACGAGCGCCGTCAACGGATTGGGCATTTCGGCACTAGGTGGCTACCTGCGCCAAGGTGTCACGGCGGTGATGCTCGGCGCGTCGGGCGCCGGCAAGACGTCGCTCCTCAACGCTCTCGAAGGTAGTTCGGAACTCACGCGCACCGTCGGGCGAAGTGGCGAGGGCCGTCACGCGACGACGACGCGAAAGCTCTACCGCCTGCAGGCAGGTGGGGTATTGCTCGACATACCCGGCATCCGTCTCCTCGACGTGATGCTCGACGAGGAAGGTCTGAGTCAGATGTTCGAGGACATCGACGATCTCACGCAACAGTGTCGTTTCCGAAACTGCCGGCATCAGGGCGACGAAGGTTGTGCCGTCGAGGCTGCTGTGGTGTCGGGCAATCTCTCGCCACAACGACTCGAGACGTGGCGCCGCATGCGCTTAGAACTCGCCCACTACGAGCAACTGCGCGATCCGGCGGCCATGGCGGCGAAGCGCAAACAGGGTAAGGCCGTCGACAGGGGCGCGCGCGACAAGAAGTGAAGCCCGCACCCACCGTCGGGCGCCGGCTATCGATCGCGACGGCTACTTCACCGGAAGATCCCACAGCGCCATCCAACGAGAGAGATCCTTCTCGATGGGTAGGTCCGTGCCGAGAAATGACTTCACGCGAAGTTCGAGTTCGTTGTTGCGCTGTGACGAACTGGTGGGCGCGAAGGGGTAGAACGTGCCCTGTTTTAAGAGATAGACCATGCGCACCGAGCCCTCGCCCGGTGGCGTCTTGGGCACGAAGCCAAAGACCGCGCACAGGAGCCGAGGACCGAGACCGTGTTCGACCATCGAGGTGTTGGCCGCGTGCACGCGCGTTACCAAAGCCTCGAAATCGGGATCGGTGACGATGAGCCATTCGAAGCCGAGGTCGTCCTTCGCGAGCGTGACCTTGTTGGTGGTCTCGTCGAAGTCCAGTAGTTCCTTGATGTCATCGTCGGTGGTCATCGAGCTCTCGCCGCTGCCACCCTTGAAACAGAGCCCCGCCTGACCGGAACTCACGAGATCGAGTTCGCTCTCGAGGGTCAGGGCCGCCGTCGGCAGGGCGAAGAGATTATCGAGGTTAGGCGCTACTTGTTTGGTGCGCCCAAACAGAGCGTCGCGCAGTCCCACTAGCCGTTGAGTTCCTTTTCGAGCTTGCTCAACTGGTCGAGACGCTTCTCTAGCGACGGGTGCGAGGAGAAGAGGGTGGCTGCCGTGCCACCGGCCAACGCGGGCGCGAAGAAGAAAGCGTTCATGCCTTCGGACTTACGAAGGTCGGTTCGCGGAATCCGGCCGATGTCACCCGTGATGTGCACGAGGGCCGCGGCGAGCACGCTGGGCTTTCCGATAAGGATCGCGCCCGAGCGGTCGGCCGCCAGTTCGCGGTAGCGAGAGAGCGCCATCGTCAACAGGTACGCAATCACGTAGATAACGATCGACACGAGCATCGTGACCATTTCTAAGAGCACGATGTTCTGGTCGCCGCGACCTCGGCCGCCGCCGCGACCGCCAAACATCGCGCCGAACATGGCGATGCGACTCACCAGTCCGGCCAACATGCCCACGCCCGAGGCGATGGTCATGATCGCGACGTCACGGTGGGCCACGTGACTGAGTTCGTGCGCGAGGACCGCTTCGAGTTCTTCGTCGTTCAGTCGCTGCATCAGGCCGCGCGTGGCGCAGATGACGGCGTGACTGGGACTACGACCGGTGGCGAACGCGTTCGGCATATCCAACTCCGACACACCCACGCGGGGCTTTTTCATGTCGGCGAGCAGGCACAAGCGATCGACGGTCTCGTGGAGACGGGGCTCTTGTTGGGGCGTGACCTCGTGGGCCTGCATCGAGAACATCGCGATCTTGTCCGAGAAGTAGTACTGAGAGAAGATGAGCGCCGCCGCGATAACGATCACCAACACCGTGGAGACGCCCAGGCTCAACATCACCGAGACGATGATCGCGTAGAGCGCCACGAGCGCGGCGCCCGTGATGAACATGCGAACGTTTAACTTATGGTCGGTCTCGATCTTCGTTTTGGCCACGGTTAGTTTCCTTCGCCGGCCGGCGCCTGGCTCGCGTTGCTCGTGCCCGCGGGCAGTTCACTCGTCGTGCCGCTGGCCTTTAACGCCGCGATTTGAGCGTCGATGTCCGAGGTCGCTGAAGCTTTGTCAAGCTGTGCCTGGATATCGTCGTTGGTGCTGGTGAGGTCGGTGAGGGCGCCCGAAGCGAGTAGTTCGTCGAGGGCTCCGCTACGCGCCTGCATCTCGGAGACCTTATCCTGCGCGCGCTGCATGGCGGCCCCGGCGTCACCCATCGACGAGGAGATGCCGCTGACGGCTTCGTTGACGTGTGCGGAGGCTTCCGCCGCGGTGTAGGAGGCCTTGATGGTCTCCTTCCTCGTGCGAAAGGCTTCGACCTGGCTCTGGAGTTTGGTCGCGGTCGCTTCAAGTTTTTGCTGCTGATCGTCGATGGAGGCGTGTTGGACCTCGAGGTCCTTCAGCTGTCCCGCGATCGCTTCTCGTCGCGTCAGCGCCTCGCGGGCGAGTGGCTCGTTTCCTTGGGCGAGCGCGGCCTTCGCCTGGTCCGCGAGTTTGTCGCCCTGGCTCTTTAGTTGCTCGGCTTGGATCTCGATGCGCTTACGCGCGGTGGCGACGTCGGCGACAGCACGCTTCACCTTGGTGACGTTCTCGAGTTGCTGTTCGTACGAGAGATCGAGGGTCTGGCGTGGATCTTCGGCCTTGTTAAGGGCGGAGTTGGCCTTCGCCTGAAAGATCGTTTGTACGCGCTTCATTATGCCCACGTGGGCCTCCTTTTGCTACTCGTCCAGACTAGAGCGAACCAACGAAGCAGGGGCCAACACGAACCGGGTCCAACCGCGTCGACACTCTAAGTTCCTGGTAAATCTTTGTCCTGCGCGCGGGCCTGGTCGCCCAGTTCTTGGCGGTACGACTCGAGTTGCTTGCCCAGCGCGTCGTTGGACGACCCCAGTATGCGCAACGCCAGAAGCCCCGCGTTGGCGGCGCCGTTGATCGCGACGGTCGCCACCGGCACGCCCCGGGGCATTTGGACGATGGAGAGCAGCGAGTCCAATCCGTCGAGGCGAGCGAGCGCTACCGGCACGCCAATGACGGGCAGGGTCGTCATGGCCGCGAGCATGCCCGGCAGGTGCGCGGCACCCCCGGCGCCCGCGATCACTACCTTCAGTCCGCGGGGTCGCGCGTCCTTGGCGTACTCGAGCATCGCTTCGGGCGTGCGGTGCGCGGAGACGACGTGCATCTCGAAGCTCACCGCAAAGCGCTCGAGGATCGTTGCGGCGTCGTTCATCACCTCGAGGTCCGACGAGGAGCCCATCACGATTCCCACCACTGGCTGCACTAGGTCTCCTGAGTTGAGGTGCCGTAGGCGCGGGCACTGTTCCATGCTCTCACGTGCGCACCCGTAGGTTCGTCACCGAGCGCGGTGACGTGGCCGAGCTTTCTGCCGGGTCGCCACGACTTGCCGTAGTCGTGGACGAACGTACCGCCGACGGCGCGCGCCGCGTCGCGCGAACCGGGTCCGCTCGCACCCACGACGTTCACCATGACGGCGTAGTTCGCTAGGGGCGTGACGTCACCGAGCGCCTGGCCGCTCACGGCGCGAAGATGCTGGGCGAACTGGCTCGTCTCGGTGCCTTCGATGGTCCAGTGCCCGGTGTTGTGGGGGCGCAGCGCCACTTCATTCACGAGGAGACCTCGCTCGGTGGCGAAGTACTCGATGGCCATCACGCCGACGCCCTCGACGAGGTTCGCGACGCGCGCGCTCAGTTCACGGGCTTCGTCAAGTGTCGCGTCGTCGACGTCGCTAGGAAAACGGACCTCGACGCACATGCCCTCACGCTGCACGGTCGTCACGAGGGGATAGAGCGCCAGCGACCCCTCGACGGAGCGCGCGACGAGTTGGGCGACTTCACTCGTCAACTCGAGACGTTCCTCTACGACGACGTCGCCCGCGTTCGCGAAGTCGTCAATGACCTCGTACGTCTCGCCTCGGGTCGAGGGAAAAGCCACGCCGCGCCCATCGTACCCGCCACGCGCGACTTTGACGACCGGCGACGTCACGAGTTCGTCGAGGAAGGGATCGAGGCGCTCGTCGCGCGACGAGCGAACGACGAGGAAACGCGGGACCGCGATGCCGGCCTCGGCGAAGACTCGACGTTGGAAGGCCTTGTCCACCGCGAAACGCAGGGCCGCGCTCGTGGGTCGAAGCACGACACCGTCGGCTTCGAGTCGTTCGAGCATCTCGAGATCCACGAGTTCATGGTCGAAGGTGATCACGTCCACGTCACCGGCGAGTTCGCGAAGGGCCCGCTCGTCGTTCGCCGCGCCGAGCACTACCGCTTGGCACGTGGCGACCGCGCTGTCGTCGTACGAGGTCGCGAGCACGGTGATCGACACGCCCACGTCGGACGAAGCTTCGCCCATCATGCGCGCGAGTTGGCCCGCTCCCACGACGCCGACGCGCAGTGAGACGGTAGGTTTGGTGGCGTTGGACACGAGAGAAACGCTAGTGGTCTTGAAGGAGCCGTGAGAATGCGCATCGCCCTGGGACTTGATACCGACGGACCGCTGGAGAAGACGATCGAGCGCGCGACGCGCCTGCGCGATCGGGGTTTTCGTAGCCTCTGGTCATCGCAGATCTTCGGGCCTGACACGTTGACCGTGCTCGCGCTCGTCGGCCACGAACTGCCCGACCTCGATCTCGGTACGTCCGTCGTTCCCATTCAGCCCCGTCATCCCTCGATGCTCGCGGCGCAGGCGCGCACGGTGCAGGAGGCCATTGGCGGTCATCTCTCGCTCGGCGTGGGGCTCTCACACCAAGTCGTCGTGGAAGGATTGTGGGGCATCTCCTTCGATCGCCCGGCTGAGTACATGCGCGAGTATCTTGACGCGCTGGCGCCACTGCTGCGAGGAGAAAACGTCAACGTCCAGGGTGAGCGCGTCAAGGCCGTGGCGATGAGTCCCCTCGGACCCCACGACGTGGCCGCGCCGAGTCTGTTGATCGCCGCGCTCGGGCCCAAGATGCTCGCCCTCGCTGGCACCGTCGCCGACGGCACGGTGTTGTGGATGACCGGGCCAAAGACCATCGCGTCGCATATCGCCCCCACGATTCGAGCGGCCGCCACTAAAGCCGACCGACCGGATCCGCGCGTCGTCTGCGCGTTACCCATTGCCGTCACGTCCGACGTGGCCGGCGCGCGAGAACGGCTCAACACCCAGTACGCGATCTACGCGACCTTGCCGAGCTACGCGGCAATGATCGAGCGCGAGGGCGCCAAGGAGCCGGCCGACGTCGGACTGATCGGATCGACCGAGCACGTGCTCGATCAACTTAACGAGTTGGCCCACGCTGGCGTCACGGAGTTCTCCGGCGCGCCGTCGGGGAACGGTGACGAGCGAGAGGGCGCCGTGGAGGCACTGCTCGAGTACCAGCGCACCACCTAGGCGCGAGGCATCCTAAACAGATTTTGTCGCGCCGTTACAATGATTCCCAACCGAGGTGTAAAAACATATGTCAGTTGTCGCGTCCCTGCTCGCTATCGTGCTCTTTTTGGCTTTCGCCTCGGCCGGTGCTCAGAAGATCATCTTCAATCCCGTGATCTCCAAAGCCGCCGGTCATCTCGGTTTCACGAAGCGAACCTATCGACTCATCGGATTGATCGAAGTAGTTGGTGCGATCGCGCTGTTGATCGGTCTCGCTGCCACGGGGTCGTCGCCACTGGCCGTCGTGAATGAGATCGCCGCCGGAGCACTGATCCTGACGGTGGTGGTGGCCGTGACCTTTCACCTTCGAAAGGGCGACAAAGCCAAGTACTTCGCGCCCGCGATCGCCTTGGGCGTGCTGGCCCTAGCGGAACTGATCTTTCGTCTGGTGGCCTAGGCCCTACATGGGCACTTTGGTGTGCTTGAACTCATTGAGCGCGCTCTGGTTGCTCATGAGGTTGACCAATGACTCGATCAAGGTGATCGACGCTTCGGGCTGATCACTCGGCGGCGTCATATAGCGCACGAACGTGGCGTCGTTGCCGACGACGAAGGTGGGCACGCCGAAGGCTTCGTAACGATCGAACTCGCGAAAACTCTCACCGATGACCTTGTGTGGACGTCGTGACTCGACGTCCGCGAAGACGTGCGCCACGTCGACACCGGTCGACGAGAGAACGTCACTGATCTGCGACGTCGTGACGAGTCGGATCGCTCGATCGTGACGGGCACGAAAGAGCGCGTCGTGCGCGTCGAGGAAGTAGTCGGGCTGAAGATCTCGAATCGAGGTACTCACGGCGAGCGCCAGGAGTTCGTCGTCGCGCGTCGGGTCGTCCCAGACGTCGGGGGCACCGCTCGCTTTGTAACCCAGGCTCATCGTCCACGGCACGAAGGTGACGTCGAAGTCGGCGCCCGCGCGAAGAGCGCTGACGACGTGGAGGTGGATGTTCTTCGCGAAGGGGCAGCGATAGTCGTAGGAGAGCTGGAAGGAGAGCACGTCGCCAGCCTAGGAACTAACGCGAAGGTACCGGCACGCCTCGGCTGCGACAGAGGTCCTTGAACGCGCAGAAACGACAGCTGTTCGACGACGGTGTCGCCGGAAAATCACCGTCGTCGTAGTACCGGTTGATCTTCGTCCAGGCGCCGGCGGCGGCGTTCGCGCGAGCCCTGACGACGACGTCGGTGACGTTACGTTCGATGGACTGGCCGTGCGCCACGTACATGAGGCGAATGCTGGTCGGTCGTTCACCGAGTTCGGCCTCGCACAGCGCCGCGTAGAGCTCGGCGTTGGCGAAGGTCTTACTGTCGTAGTTACGATTCGGTAGCGCGCCGGTCTTGTAGTCCACGATCGTGAGCGAACCGTCAGGGTCGCGGTCTAGCCGATCGAGAATACCGAAGAGCGGCGTATCGTTCACGTCGACGCCGATTCGTAGTTCGACGCCCTCGCTCGTCACCGTGGTCGGGTCCTCCATTTCGAAGTAGCGCAGGAGAATCGCCTCGGTCTCGCTGAGAAGTTTGCTCAGCATTGCTTCGTCGAGCCCTATCTCCAGGCGTACGTCGTCGGTGAGGACCTCGTCGAGGGCCGGCGTCACGTACTCGCGGGCCCTCTCAATCGTGCGTTGGTTGCCTTCCAACAAGAAGAGGTGCTCGAAGACGTAGTGGACGAACCGACCCTTTGCCGTCGCGTACGAAGCCGGTTGGCGACGCCGCTCGATCGAGGCGTACTGGTAGCGACGGGGACAGGCCTGGAAGTCGGAGAGCCGCGAAGGGGAGAGTGAAGCTGGTAGCGGTTGATCGAAGGCCATGGCCCCACGCTAGGTCGGCACTGTGACGTGCCACCTCATTGGTCTGCGTAACAATGGAGGGATGCCTCGCGACACGACCGTACGCCGCCACGGTCAGATTGTTCGGACCACCTCGTGGAACGGTGTGCGTTCCGGGGACAAGGTGGTGGTCAACGGTCTGAAAGAACTCCGTCACACGTGGACCTTCGTCGCGCACGTACTCAACGAAGCGACCGGCGACGAGTGGATCGACGTTCGAGGAGGAAGGGTAGGCGAGTCGAAGGGCCGATCGTTTCGCCCCGAGATGATCTACCCGAGCGGAGCGAAGAAGGGATCGAAGGTCGTGGGCCTCTCGCTCGCTACGGCTCCGCAACTGGCGTTGGGTGAACGCGTTGCTCGTCGATCTCGTTGATGCGTTTCGACTTGAGGATGTAGAGGCCCGGTAAGACACAGATCACGCAGAGCAGGACGAAGTACATGCGGATCCCGACGTAGTTAGCGATCTCACCAGCCAGGACGAGTCCGAGCGGCGCGACGCCCAGCGACACAAACCAGTCCACCGAACCGGCGCGTCCCAAAAGTTCGCGTGGCACTTCGCTCTGCATCATCGACTCCCAGATGACGTTGCCAAAGATCATCATGGGCGAGGCGATGATGGGAAAGAAGATGATCTCCCAGAAGTTCGTGGCGATCCCCATGATCAGGGCCGACAGCGTGCCAATAGTCCAGTACGTCCACATGACCCTCACGCGGCGCTTCGGCGACGGCAGATTGGACATGACGAGCGCGCCGATGACACCAGCAACTCCCGCCGCCGCCTCCAACAGACCCACGTAGACCTTGGCGTAGTGAAGGTTATGGAGCAGAAAGAAGGGAATGAGGACGAACATCGGACTAAAGAGAAAGGCGTTGACGAGCGCCACGGCGAGAAGCGTCGTCCAGAGCCACCGAGTTTGACGAACGTAGTGGACGCCCTCCTTGATGTCGTCGATCATGGAGTTTTCTTCGTTTCGCGCGGGCTTCGGCGTGGGTCGCATCAGGAGCAGTGCGCCGGCGCTGACGACGAATGTCGCGCAGTCCACGCCCATCGCGATGCTCGTGCTGTAGGCGGCGAGGACACCGCCAACGGCCGGCCCGATCATTCCGCCCATCAAGTTGTTCGAGAGTGGCCGCAGCGAGTTCATTGCCGGCAGGAGGTCTTCGGGCACGATTTCGGGCGTCAGCGCCGAGATTGCGGGAAAGAACAACGCGTCGAAACAGCCGAAGAGGGCGCCGAAGACCATGAGTTCCCAAAAGTGCAGTACTCCGGTCGCGATCATGATGACGAGGACGCCGGTCAGAAGCGCGCGCGCTACGTCGGAAATGATGAGCAAGACTCGCCGCGAGAACCGGTCGACGATGGCACCGCCGATGAGTAAGAAAATGACGAGCGGCGTCATGCGCGCGGCGGCGAACCACGCGAGTTTGGTGAGACTGCCGGTCGTGTCGTAGACCAGGAGGGTGAGCGCGACGAGGGCGACGCCGTCGCCAAAGTTCGACACCGTCTGTCCTGAGACCAGCAGCGCCGGTTCACGGTTCTTCAGCAAGAGAACGAGTGCCAACTTCTTTTTCACCGCTCCACAGTAGGCGAGGTGTGTTGGAAGACTCGGACACGGCACGACTACTGTCGCGCGCGACGAGTGTGCTTCGTTATGAAATACTCAACGACGTCGCGAGTGCGCCGGAGAGTTCTGTCGGTGTCACGCGATCGATCGACACGGTATCGCATCCCACCCACGCCGCAGCTTCACGCAGCGCTGCGGCAATCTGATCGATCGCGCCAGCACGGTGCACGACGACGTGGCGGGCGTGCAGCGTCGTTCCCGTCCTCTTGGGATCGACGAGGCCAACCAGTCGATCGCCCACCAGAACAGGCATCGCGAAGTAGCCCACGACGCGCTTGGGTGCCGGTACGTACGCCTCCAGGCGGTAAGAGACCTTGAAGAGGCGCTCCAGTCGAGCGCGGTCCCACAGCAGTGAGTCGAAGGGCGACAGTAAGACGTTTCGTCCCCGCAGATTTGCTTGGAGACCCACCTCGGCGTTCTCCGAGAGGTACGCGGTCTCACGCCAACCCTCTACGGTCACTGGTCGAAGGGACGTCGTTGGCAACACGACCTGAACCGCCTTCACCGCGAACCCGTGGTACGCGGCGAGGTCCTTGGCCGTGGCGACGCCCATGGCGCGCGCCGCCGATTCGACGAGCAGCCGAGCACAGGTCTCGTCGTCCAGCTCCTCATTGCGAAGTGACGACGGTACGGCGCGCTCGCTCAAGTCGTAGACACGTTCGAAGCCCCGGCGTTCGCGACAGACCACCGTGCCAATGTCAAGAAGCCACTCCACGGCGATCTTGACCTCCGACCAGTCCCACCACACACCACCCTTCTTGGCGCCCCCGAGTTCACGTGCCGTGAGGGGACCATCGTCGCGCAGGCGCTGCACGACGTTGGTGCAACTTCGCTGCTGATCTTCCATCTGGTGCCAGCGAAAGCCACGCTCGTTCCGTGAGCGTCGTTGCGCGCTAAAAGCGGGCCACATCGCCAACGGCAACACACACGCGGCGTGGGACCAGTACTCGAAGGTCTCGGCCTTGGGACCCCAGTACGTTGCTTCGATCGCCTTTCGAGGGATCGCGCCCAGTCGGGCGTACGCCACCAGTTCGTGCGAACGTGCGAGCACAGAGATCGTGTCGAGTTGGATGCCTCGGAGCTGGGGCAACAGACCGTTGATCCCACCCCCGATTCGTGCCCCTCTCATCCCTTGCGCGAAGAGCGCCACCCGCGTTGCGTCACGACCGGACAGTGACTCGCGAGCTCCGGGTAGGTAAGCCGTCGTGATCACCGCCTGATCGTACCGTTCGCAAATGGGCGAGATCGGAGGACGTCTTTTGGAGTGACTTGGCGACGCGACGCGCGTGACGCGATGAAACAGATCGGCCGTAGCGATTTCGCTATTTAGGTCGATTGGCCATGACGGGGTCGCCTAGAGGTCTCCTAAGGCGAACTGATGACACCGGTAGCACGTAACGGCTCCCTCGGCGAGTAGATCAGAGGTCTTCATGCCACAGAGGGTCGCGTCGAGCGTTGACGACCCGCGATAGTGAATGTCTTTGTCGACGTCATTGATGGCTCTCACCTTTACGAAACCTTCCACCAGAGCGACTGTACTCACCACGGACCGCAGTTTGGGTAATCGTCAAAGAGTCGACGAGGTCGTCGCGCATGACGGACTGAAGGGGAGGTAACACTCGTCGAAGAAGGCTGTCTCCGTCGAAAATAATAGGAGCAAGGCTGATGTCGACGTTGTTGAATGGTGTGGGCTCAGTCCGCTCATGCGCGGACCCGAATCACGGCGTACGACAACTGGGAACTTTTGCGTTGACACTTCGCAACTAGGGGATACCTCAGGGTATTCCCCGATGGCGAGAGTCCTTGTTCCGCTCTAGGTTCCATTCGATGGCACGACTCGCGTTCAATAGGCCACGAGAGGGGGATCCTTGGCAGTTCGAACGATGCTCAGTTCGCGCGTCAGCTCGCCCACATTCCTCGGCACCAACTTCGCCGTCGACGTTCTCGTCGAAGCACTAATTCCCTGCGTCAAAGACCCGAATGGCTTTCAGTCTGGAATGTATCCGGTTCGGGGCAGCGTCACTGAAATAGTTCGATAGGGCTTGACACGGGTTTGTATATTAAGTAGCATACTGAGTATGCAAAGTCGCGCGAGTTAAGTATGAGCATTCGTCACTCATTGCTCGCCCTCCTGAGTGAGGGTCCGAAATATGGCTTTCAGCTACGCCAGGAGTTCGAAGCGAGCACGGGTGACGTTTGGCCTCTGAACGTTGGCCAGGTCTACACGACACTCGACCGACTCGAGCGAGACGGCTTCGCGGAGTCCGACGACCTCGACGAAGATGAGCGTCAAAAGAACTTTCGAATCACCGAAAGAGGCGCGGAGGAGCTATCGCGGTGGCTTCGCACGCCGCCTGATCTCACGCAGCCGCCCCGAGACGAACTGGTCATCAAGGTGCTCGTGGCCGCTCGGTTGCCCGGCGTAGACGTGTACGAGGTCATTCAGGTGCATCAGCGTTATCTCGTCCAGTTGATGCAGCAGTGGACGCGTTTGAAAGAAGACGAAGCTCACTTCGACCTGGCCCTTGCCTTAGCGGTGGACGCCGAACTATTTCGACTGGACGCCGTTGTTCGATGGCTTGACGTCGCCGATGGTCGGCTGCGGCGCGCTGCTCACGAATCGACGACGGATGGCACGGCGGTACTTCCGCGGCTTCGGCGAAGGACAGGAGCACATCGATGAGCATGCTGGAACTACGAAGAGTCTCGAAGGTTTACGGTGAGGGCGCCGCCGAAGTCGACGCCATTAGCAGCATTGACCTCGCCGTTGAACGCGGATCTCTGGTCGCGATAATGGGGCCGAGCGGTTCTGGCAAATCGACGTTGCTCACGATCGCGGGGAGCCTTGAGACGCCAACGTCCGGTGACGTCATGATCAACGGAGCCAATGTCGTAAGCATGTCGCGCAACGAAAAGGCACGCCTTCGGCGTCGAACCATTGGCTACGTCTTTCAAGACTTCAACCTCCTCGCGGGCCTGTCCGCCGTCGAAAACGTCTCACTGCCGCTTGAACTGGACGGAATACCGATGAAGAAGGCGCGGGCTCAAGGAATGGCGGTGCTAGACGAACTCGGCCTGGCGGAACGTGCCGAGCAATTTCCCGATGAGTTGTCCGGTGGCGAGCGTCAACGTGTCGCTATCGCCAGGGCCGTCGTCGGCGAGCGAAGCCTTCTCCTCGCCGACGAGCCGTCGGGTGCGCTGGATTCGGTGAACGGTGAGGCCGTGATGCGAATGATCCTTTCCGCGTGTCACCGTGGTGTCGCCGCGCTCGTCGTGACCCACGACGCGAAACTCGCCTCATGGGCCGATCGGGTGGTGTTTCTGCGCGACGGCAAGGCCGTCGATGAGACGTTGCCCCCTCAACGTCCCGAAGAGCTACTCGATCCAAACGCCGCGAACCCCTCAGAGTCGTGAGCGACGACTCTGAGGGATCGGCGCGACGTCCTCCAGACGGTGGACTTCCCGCGCGCCGCGCCGTAACGCGATGGGCGTGGCGACTTCTTCGACGCGAATGGCGACAACAGTTGCTGGTGCTGGCGCTCATTATGGTCGCCGTGGCGGTCACCACCGTTGGCGTCGGTGTGTCCACGAACACGCCACTCTCGCCGTACGTGGGGTTCGGCAACGCCCAGGATTTGGCGACGTTTTCGGGTAACAGTGCGTCGACGACGACGAAGATCGCGTCGTGGCACCAACGCTTTGGCGCGGTCGACGTCATCGACAACGAAACGATCACGGTACCGGGGTCGATTGACACGTTCGATCTTCGCGCGCAAAATCCCGACGGCCCCTACGGCCAGCCTCTACTTTCACTCGTCTCGGGACACTTTCCAACGAAGGCCAGCGAGGCGGCGGTGACCTCAGGCGTCGCCTCGGAGCTCAATCTGAAGGTGGGAAGTGACCTGCGCGAGTTGGGAGTGACGCGCACCGTTGTCGGCATTGTCGAGAATCCGAAGAACCTCTTGGATGAGTTCGCCCTTGTACTACCCGGGCAGGTGCCATCGCCCACGCAGGTGACGGTCCTCTTTGACGCGCCGAGAGTCGGTAAGTCGTCGCTCGGATCGAACGTCATCACGCCGGCGTTGGTAGCGCAGGGCAACGTGTTGAATCCCGAGACCATCTCGATCGTGCTCGTCACGATGGCCATGCTCTTGATCGCTCTCGTGGCGATTGCGGGATTCACCGTCATAGCTCAACGTCGACTTCGATCGATCGGAATGCTCGGCGCACTCGGCGCCACCGATGAGCACATCGAATTGGTCGTCCGCGCGAACGGCGCGTTCGTCGGGCTCGTCTGCGCGTTGGTGGGCTTCGTCGTGGGCTTCGCGGCGTGGCTGGCCTATCGCCCCATCTTGGAATCGAGCGCCCATCACGTCGTCGGCGTGTTTCAGTTACCGTGGGTCGTTATCGTCGTGGCCGTCGTGCTCGCCGTAACTGCCGCCTTCTTCGCCTCGACGAGGCCCGCACGGGCCATGACGCGGATCTCCACGGTGTCGGCCCTCGCGGGCCGTCCGGCACCACCGAAGCAGCTACGTCGCTCCGCCGTTCCCGGGATCGTGTGTGCCGTCGTGGCGTTCTTTCTCTTAGGCGCCGCTGGCGCGAGCGGAGGTAAGGGCGGCGGAATGGGGGAGGTCGTTCTCGCTTTCGTCACCTTGACTGTCTCGGTCGTCCTACTCTCGCCCTTTCTCCTGACGCTGCTCGATCGACTCTCTCGCCGCGCGCCACTTGCGATTCGCATGGCGACGCGCGACCTCGCTCGCTACCGGGCACGATCGGGTTCTGCTCTTGGCGCGATCAGCGTCGGCGTGCTCATCGCCATGGTCGTGATCATCGCCTCGGCGGCACGCTTTGGCAACGTGCTCGACTACGCCGGCCCCAATGTCTCCTCGACGCAACTGATCATCTACACGCCGAACGGTCCCTACGGTCCGGGGGGTCCGGGTACTTCGGGTAAGGGCGGTGGTGCCTCAACCACGTCGCTGACGTCAATGGCGCGTAGCGCGCGCGACATCGCCGCGGCTCTGGGCTCTCATACGATGATCAAATTGGAGAGCACCAGCGCGACGCTGCAACACGCCGCGTCCGGTCGTAGCTACGCCGGCCCGCTGTACATCGCAACGCCACAGCTGCTCAAGGCATTCGGAGTACGCGCGTCCACAATAAATCCGACGACCGAAATTCTCTCCGTGCGACCCGGCTTCGTCGGCCTCACCAAGATGCAGATCGTCTACGGCAACTACTTTGTCGCCGGCACGCCCCTGGCTAACGGCCACGGCGTTGCGTGGGCGTGTCCGAACAGCGACTGCCTCGCGAATCCTTCCATGCAGGAGGTCAGCGCACTGCCCGCGGGTACGTCCGCGCCAAACACCGTCATTACTGAGTACGCGGTGCATCGATTAGGACTCACGCCCACCACGTCGGGTTGGCTCGTCGAGACCGCAAAACCACTCAGCGCGGCACAGCTCACGGGTGCTCGCGCCAGCGCGGCGGCGGCGGGGATGAACATCGAGACCAAGTCGAGCATTCCCACGTCGGCCACCATCATCGACTGGGCCACGTTGGTCGGGATACTGCTCGCGCTGGGCATCCTCGCCATGACGATCGGCCTCATCCGGAGCGAGACGGCCGGAGATCTTCGAATCCTCGCGGCCACCGGAGCCAGTCACCGTACTCGTCGCAGCCTCACGGCGGCGACGGCGGGCGCACTTGCGCTCGTCGGAGCAGTCGTCGGCACGGTCGCGGCGTACGTCGCGATGATTGGCTTTAGTCGCACGAGCGCCCTGGACGGCATCGCCTCGCTGGCGTCAGTCCCCGTCGCCAACCTGTTGACGATCCTCGTGGCGATGCCGATAGTTGCGGCGATGGTCGGGTGGCTCGGCGCGTGGCGAGAACCCAAAGGCTCTTCGGGTCAAGTGGTTCAATGATCAAAAGTGCGCCAACGCCGCGGTCGGTACGGATCGTGCGATAGAAACGCCCTAAGAGGACGGTGAACGTTGGCAATTCGATCTGAACATAGTTCGCGCGGCGACTCGATCGCACGGAATCGATGGCTGGTCCACCTCACGCTGATACTTGGTTTCCTCGCCGCAGTGATCTCGGCGATCTTTCTCTCGCGCAAGTATTTGGGTTACTCGGGGACCACCGACCACTCGATCATCGGACTGCTGGTCCTCGCGCTCGTGCTCGTGCATTTGACACAGCGCCGTCACACCGTGAGACGATTCATCTCTCAACTTTTTGGCCGCCAGCGCTCGACGAGTCATCAGACACGTCAGGTCGCGTCGGACACTATTTTGTGGCTCCTCACGTTGAACGCCATGGTCTCGGGCGTCGTGGACTTCCTCGTCGGTCACACGATTATCCTGTCGATTCCCGGACCAAATATCCTCCACAAGTGGCACGCGATGTCAGTACTGGTGCTTCTCGTGTACGTCATCGTTCACGTGATTCGACGCAGAAAGCGTCTGCGAACGTCACACATTCGCTGAAACGCACTGATTGGTGCTGTCGCACCCGTCGCGAATTGATGATCCGTCCTCTAAGGGACGAGTGCCCTTTAGGTGCAGTGCTTGTCCGTTGGAGCGGGTGACGGGGATCGAACCCGCATATCCAGCTTGGAAGGCTGGAGCTCTACCATTGAGCTACACCCGCGTGTCCCGTGAAGACCGGGAAAACCATTCTAGGCGACACGATTAGCGTGACGGGGTGGAAGAATCCCTCTACGAACAGGTCGGCGGCGACGCGTTCTTTGAGCAACTGGTCAACGCCTTTTACGACGCGGTCGAACTCAATGCGACGTTGCGCCCCATGTATCCCGAGGATCTCACGGAGCCGCGACGACATCTGACGCTCTTCTTGGTGCAGTACTGGGGAGGTCCGCGTACTTACCAAGAAGATCGCGGTCATCCGCGTCTGCGGATGCGCCACGTCCCGTTTCGAATCACGAAGAGTGCGCGCGACGCGTGGCTCGTGGCCATGGGGAGCGCGCTCGATACCGTGCGCGACCAACTGAGTGAAGAGCAGTATGAAGAGATGACGTCGTACTTCCTCATGGCCGCAAATCAACTGAGGAACGTCTAGGTCAGCGCTCGTCAAGGCCCGCACGGCAAGCCCTCCGCCCATTCTCACGGCGAACTCTTTACGCTAGAAGGATATGGGTAGGCGTGACCTCCTCCGCGAGGGCGAAGTGCGAGTCATCTCCGTGACGCCCGTCTCGCGGGGCGTGCTTCGCCCTTTCCTCGTCACCGTGACGACCATCGCTCTCATTGTGGAGGGCTCATCTCGGTACTCAGTCGTCCACCGGTTCGAGGATTGGCTGGTGCTTATCCTTATCGGTCCGCTCGGTCTCGTGACGTTGACGAGAGTGTGGCGATGGCGCTCACACAAGATCCACGTGACGAGCGGGCGCGTCATCATCGAAGGCGGCGTCCTTCGCCACGAACGGGTCTCGATCGAGATGCGCGACGTGATGGCGACGCGCGTCGATCAGCGAGTTAGTGAACGCCTGACACGACGGGGCTACGTCTTTCTCGAAACCTACGCAGGTCCGATCGCCGTTGGTTTCGTGCGTCACCCCGGGGCGCTCTGTCGATTGATCGACGCCGAACGCCTTCAAGAGGAAAGTTACGCAGTGCCGTTGGACACCGTCTACACCTACGAGGATCCCGATCCCTACCAACTCGAAGTTCGTCCCGACGAATGGCAACGACGTCGCCACGAGTGAGTGGACCAATTTTCCGGTACGGTGAGTTCGTGACCAACCGCTATCGATGCACCGCGTGCGGCAACCTGACTCGTTTTGACGTGGTGGAGACGACGTCGGTTCGCGCGTTTCATCATTACAGCGTCGGTGGGGAGTTGAACATCGAAGAACCTGAAGTCATCGCCCACAGCGTGGAGTCGGTGACGTGTCGTTGGTGCGGACACGGACGTGGCGTCGAGGTCTTCACCGAGGCCCAGTGAGCGACGTTCGCGCGCGCTCCTTTGACGCGCCGCGTGAACGGCCCGTACCAAGTGTGCTTCGCGGTCGGACACTGAGTGGGAAAGCGTTCGCCACGGAACTTCGTGGGCTCGTCCTGGTCGCGGCGGTAAAACCAAACTGCGATGGGTGTCGCGACTTCGTCGGCGGCGACCTCCACGAACTCGTTGGCGTCCGAGTCGTCGTCGTGAGCGCCACGCGAAGCGAAGAGTGGCAGGACGCGCGTGAACGCGTCGTGATAGCGCCGGAGTTCATGGCCGAACTCGAGATTCGCTCCGCTCCCTACTACGTCTTGGTCGACCCAGCACGTTCGAAGGTACTCGCGGAAGGCGCACTCTTCAGTCCGGCGCAAGTCGCCAGGGAGATCGCCACGCACGTGACCCCTTGAGATGTCACACTCGCTTGAGAGAGTGGGTTCATCGGAAACGAGGGACCAACATGACCAAGGACATTGAGCTTTCAATCAGTTGCCACGACTGTGTGCGGCGCGCCACGCCAGACTGTTCGGACTGCCTGGTCTCCTTCGTCCTCGGTGAGACACCTGACGAGTTGGTGATGACCGTGAAAGAGGCGGAAGTCGTGCAACTCTTCACCGCCGAAGGACTGTTGCCGACGCTCAAGTACCACCGCACGCCGCACTGACGAATACCTCGTCGGTGGTGGCTAGCGTGGTTCTATGGCCCGCCACCTCCTGGTGACCAACGACTACCTCCCGAAGACCGGCGGTATCCAGGTCTACCTGCACGAACTGTGGCGACGACTGGAGGACGGTCGCGCCGTCGTCTTGACGGCGTCCTCACACGAAGAGGCCAAGGACTTTGACGCCTCGAGCAACGTGGTCGTCGAACGTGTCGAGAACTCGACGTTGTTCCTCCCGAGTGTTCGCGCCCTTCGGGCCATCGAGGCGGCGATCGAACGTCATCAACCCGATCTCGTCTTACTCGACCCGGCGTGGCCTCTCGGACTCTTGGGCCCTCGACTCTCTCGGCCCTACGGTGTCCTCCTCCACGGCGCGGAGGTCACGATTCCCGCGCGCGTTCCCCTCGTCGCGTCATCTCTTCGTTACGTTCTGCGTAACGCGGCAGTGGCCGTTGCGGCCGGTTCGTACCCTGAGGGGGAAGCGACGCGTAACGCCGCTGAACGTCTCTGTCCCGTCGTGCGGATCCCGCCCGGCGTCGACACCGCGAGGTTCAAGCCCTTGACGGAAATCGATCGCGCGTCGGCGCGACGGGCGCTGGGCTTCGAGGACCACGAGTTCGTCGTTGCCTCGTACTCGAGACTGGTGCCGCGAAAGGGTATGGACACGCTGATTCGCGCGAGCGCTCGCCTGCGCGCGGCGCATCCGAACCTTCGCGTCGTCATCGGCGGGACGGGGCGAGATCGTGCTCGACTCGACCGCCTCGCGTCGAAGTTGCGCGCTCCCGTCACGTTCCTCGGTCACGTCGACGACGAGGCGCTGCCTCGATGGATCGCGGCGTCGGACCTCATGGTGATGGACTGTCGCAGTCGCTGGTTCGGACTCGAGCAGGAGGGCTTCGGCATCGTCTTCGTCGAGGCCGGCGCGTGTGGTCTCGCGCAAGTCGCCGGCCGCTCGGGCGGGAGTCACGACGCCGTGCGTGACGGCGAGACGGGCGTGGTGCTGAAGCGCTCGCGGAGTGTGCACGAACTGGCTGACGTGGTGGAAGGCCTGATGATCGATGACGATCTTCGCGCACGCTACGCGCGACAGGCACTTGCGTTCACGCGCGCGAACTTTTCGTGGGACACGCTCGCGCGCGAACTTTCGATAGGGCTCGAGCCCTTTGATCACTTCAAACCTTTGCACTCACTGGCCTAGGGTGGAGAACTAAGGAGGTGGCGTGACGCAACGTGCGATGGAGTCGATTGCGGTGAGCGCGCCACCCGAGGTGGTGTACCAAGTCGTCACCGACTTCGAGCACTACACCGATTGGGTGAGCGATTTGAAGAGAATCGACGTCCTCGAGCGTGACGTCTCCGGGCGTCCCCTCGAAGTGGAGTTTCGCGCCGCTGCCTTCGGTCGCTCGACGACCTACGCGCTGCGCTACGACTACGATCGCGCCCCCCACGTGCTGACGTGGCACCAAACGAGTGGCGACCTCACGGCGGAGTTGAACGGCGGGTACCGTTTCGAATCTCAGGGCGAAGGAACACTGCTCAGGTACGACCTGGAAGTGGAACTCCTCGTGCCCATCCCGGCATTCATCAAGTCGAGAGCGGCGCACCGGATCCAGAGCCAAGCGTTGCGCGAGCTGAAGGCTCGAGCCGAGCGGGCGCGATGAGTGACGTCGCGATCGGCGTGGACGTCGGGGGCACGAAGGCGCTCGCGCTCTTGGTGGCGCGTGACGGGCGGGTCCTGGGCGAGATGAAGTCCCAGACGCCCCACGACGAGGGATTCGGTGCTGGCGAGGCGACGACCAAGGTCCTCGTCGAGCAGGTCAGCGAACTCTGCGAACGTCAGGGCCTCAACCCGGCGCACGTGCCCGTAGGTCTCGGACTTCCCGGCATGGTGCGCCGTGACGGACACCTGGCCTTCGCGCCGAATCTTCAAACGGCGTCGGGCGCGGACCTCGGCGCCCAGTTGAGCGCGGCACTCGGCAGTTCGAGCATTTTCTGTGAGAACGACGCGAACTGCGCCGCGCTCGCCGAGCATGAGTGGGGCGCCGGACGAGGTATTCACGACTTCGTCATGGTGACCCTCGGTACCGGCATCGGCGGCGGGGTCGTCGCCGACGGGCAGCTCGTTCGTGGACGCAGTGGCTTCGCGGGCGAGATCGGTCACATGGTCGTGGACGCGCGCGGCGCGCCGTGTCCCTGCGGGGGACACGGTTGTTGGGAGCGCTACGCCTCGGGCGGGGGGCTGCATCGCATGACGAGAGAGGCCGCCCTCGAGGGACGTCTCGCCACGTTGGTCGAGCGAAGTGGCGGCGACCCACGTCAGGTACGCGCGGAGGACGTCACGGCCGCCGCCGCCGAAGGACTCGACGAAGCCGTCACGTTGATGCGCGACGTGGGCTGGTGGCTCGCGCTCGGACTCGCGAACGTCGCGGCGATCCTCGACTGCGGCCACTTCGTGATCGGCGGGGGCCTCTCCACGGCGTCGGATCTCGTCTTGCCGGCCGCGCGTGAGTACCTCGTCGATCTCGTCGAGGGCTACGATGCCCGTCCGACCATTACGGTCACGACTTCGATGTTCGGGCCGCGTTCGGGCGCGATGGGCGCGACACTCGTGGCCTTCGAGGGCGCGTGAAGCTCGGCGTCTTACTACCGACGTTTCGCGACAACGCGCAGGACGCCTTTGACGTCGCGAGCGAGGCCGAGCGTCTCGGCCTCGACGGGGTCTTCGCGTTCGATCACCTCTGGCCCATGGGCTCACCCGAACGCCCCGCGCTCGCGCCCTTTCCCGTGCTCGCGGCGATCTCGTCGCGCTGTCCGTCGCTCTTCCTCGGTCCGTTGGTAGCGCGCGTGGGACTCGTCGGGACCGAGAAGCTGGTCGAACAGTTTGAGACCCTGCACGCGCTCGCGCCGGGACGAGTGATCGCCGCCATGGGCACGGGGGACAAACTCTCCGAAGCCGAACAACTGGCCTACGACCTCGGCTACCCGTCGGCGGATGACCGCCGCGAACTCCTGCGCGCCGCGATCGTGGCGTTGTCGCCGACCATGGAGGTGTGGTGCGGCGCGGGCGCCACGGCCACTGACCAACTCGCGCGCGACCTTGGGGTCGTGATCAACCTTTGGGGTAAGGAGTCGTCCGTCGTGCGCGACGTGGCACGAAGCGGCCCCGTCAGTTGGGCCGGACCCCTCAACGAAAACACCGCCCAGACCCTCGACGAGTTAGCGCGAGCGGGCGCGACGTGGGCCGTGGCGAGCGCGCCGCTGAGAATCGATCAATTAGAAGAGTGGCGTCGCGCGCACTGAGTTACTACGGTTTATAGATGGAGTTCCGCCGCGTTACGGGTCTGCCGCCCTACGTCTTCGCTCAGATCAACGGATTGAAGGCTGACGCGCGCGCCCACGGGCGCGACGTGATCGACTTTGGCTTCGGCAATCCGGACCTGCCGAGCCCCGACGTGGCCGTGGCGAAACTGGCGGAAGCGGCCCATAATCCGAAGAACCATCGCTACAGCGCGAGTCGAGGCATTCCGAACTTGCGCCTCGCCATTTCCAATCGTTACAAGATGCTCTTCGACGTCGAACTCGATCCCGACAGCGAGGTCGTGACGACGATCGGCGCCAAGGAGGGACTGACGCACCTGATGTGGGTCCTGCTCGGGCCCGGCGACGCGGCCATTGTGCCCAGCCCGAGTTACCCGATCCACCTCGCCGGCCCGGGCTTCGCTGGCGCGAACGTGATCACCGTGCCGATGGTGGACCCCGGCGCGAGTACGAACGACCCCGGCGATGACTTCTTCGCGGGACTCGTCGACGCGTGGCAGAAGGCCAGCGTCAAACCACGCGTCATCGTCGTCTCGTTTCCCCATAACCCGACGAGTGCGTGCGTCGACTACGCCTTCATGGAACGTCTCGTCAACTTCGCCCTCGACCACGAGGTGGTGATCTGTCACGACTTCGCCTACGCGGATCTCGGCTTCGACGGGTACCGCCCGCCGTCCATCCTCCAAGTGCCCCGCGCGAAGGAGTGCTGCGTCGAGCTCTACACCCTCACGAAGTCCTTCTCGATGGCGGGCTGGCGCGTGGGGTTCCTGGTCGGCAACGCCGAGATCGTCGCCGCGTTGACGAAGTTGAAGAGCTATCTCGACTACGGCACGTTCCAGCCCGTGCAGATCGCCGCGATCGTGGCGATGAACGAAGCGGTGGACTACCCCGAGCAGCTTCGAGTCATCTATCAGTCGCGCCGCGACACGTTGATCGAAGGTCTGCACCGCGTCGGATGGCCCGTGGTCCCTCCGCGAGGGTCGATGTTCATCTGGGCACCGATTCCTGAGCCGTATCGCGAGATGTCGTCACTCGAGTTCTCGAAGTTCTTGATCGAAGAGGCCGACGTGGCGACGAGTCCGGGCGTGGGCTTTGGCGACGGCGGTGACGGACACGTTCGTTTCGCCCTGATTGAGAACGAGTTGCGCACGCATCAGGCGGTGCGCAACTTGAAGCGCGCGCTCACCAAACTCGGGTAGGTCTCAGGGTCGACCCGCACCGGGGACGCGCACCTCGGCTGATTCGATGGTGCCCGTGGTCGCGTCGGCGATCTTGAATCGGTCGCCGGTCGGGGCCGACATCACGTAGAGCGTCGAACGATTCGCGCCGCCCAACGCGCACGCGAAGGCCCTCTGGGTCGTCTCCACGACGCCGGTGATCTCACCGCCCTCTTTGACGCGAAGACACTGGTTCGTCCGCGCGTTCGCGAGCCAGATCTGGCCCTCGGCGTCGAGGCACATGCCGTCGGTCGCGACGAATTCCAACTGCGCCCATACCCGGCGGTTCGACAACGTGCCGTCGGCGTGCACGTCGAAGGCCGTCAATCGATAGGTCATTGTCTCGCCGACGATGAGCGTCGTGGCGTCGGGCGTGATCACCGCGCCGTTCGGAAACGCCAAATCGGGCACGACCTGGAGCACGTCGCCGTCGGGACCGATGACGACCAGGTTCGTCGTCGGCGGGGGTGTGGCCACCATTCCTTCGACGCCGACGTCGCGCAGCATGACGTCGAGATCGAAGCCGAAATTGCCCACGTAACTGACGTCGCGCTGCGACACCACCATGTCGTTGGCCCAGAAACCGCAGTAGGGAGTGATGTCGACGAAGAGAGACTCGACGCCCTCGTGAAAGCGCAGGACCCGGTGATCGGTCATCGAAACGCAGAGTAAGTCCCCGTTCGTCATCCAGCCGAGTCCCGACGGCTGTCCCGCGACGACGTGCTCGAGTCGTTCCTCGGCGCCGCCTTCGTCGATCGAGTAGACCCCGTGACGATAGAAGTCCGAGTACCACAGTCGCCCGTCGTGCCAGCGCGGTCCTTCGCCAAAGGCCAGTCCTTCGCGCAGGACGTGCGCGACGTAGTTCTCCACCGTTCCTCGATTCGCTCGCTTGAAGCTACTCCCTAGGCTCGCTCGACGGCGCGACGCCACGCGGCGTAACCGGGGTCGACGACGACGGGATCGTCCGGACGAAATCGCGCGGTCGCGCGCCAACGATGGCTGATCTCGTCGAGCGAGGACCACACACCGGCGCCGAGTCCCGCGGCGCTCGCCGCGCCGCGCGCCGTGGCCTCGAGGGTGGAACTGCGCAGCACGTCGACCCTCGAGTTCGTGGCCTGGAGTTGAAGGAGTAGGTCCATCGCCGACGCGCCCCCGTCGGCGCGAAGCTCTCGCAACTCGAGGCCCGCGCCACGAAAAGCTTCGGTCATCGCGCGCACCTGGTAGGCGAGTGCTTCGACGAGCGCTCGCGCGATCTCGCCCCGGCCGACGCCGCGACTCAGTCCGGTGATGGCCCCGCGCGCGTCGGGATTCCAAAAGGGGGAACCGAGTCCCGTGAAGGCCGGCACGAACTGCACGCCCGCTGCGTCATCCACCGAGCGCGCGAGTGCCTCGAGGTCGCTCGACGCCTTGATGAGTCCGAGGTCGCGTAGCCACTGCACGGCGGCGCCGGCGACGAAGGCCGAGCCTTCGAGCGCGTACGTGGTGGGCCCGAAGGCGCCGAGGTCCCAGGCGACGGTGCTGAGCAGTCCGTCCACGACGCTCGGCACCGCGTCGCCGGCGTTCGCGAGGAGGAAGGCGCCGGTGCCGTAGGTGGCCTTCACGAGTCCGGGGGTGAAACAGGCCTGACCGAAGAGGGCGGACTGCTGGTCACCCAGGATCCCGGTCACGGGCACGCCCGCGAGTTCCGCGACGACGTCCCCGCTCACGAGGCCGAAGGAGCTCGCCGACGCTCGGACGTCGGCGAGCATCATCCGCGAGACGCCAAAGAGGCTCATCATCGCGGGCGACCAGTCGAGCGTCGCGAGGTCCAGTAACAACGTGCGTGAGGCGTTGGAGGGCTCGGTCACGAAGACGCCACCCTCGACACCGCCCGTGAGTGTCCACAGGAGCCACGAGTCCACCGTCGCGAAGCTCGGACGTAGCGCGTTGTCCGCGAGACCACGCTCGAGCATCCACTGCATCTTCGTCGCCGAGAAGTACGAGTCGAGGACGAGCCCGGTGGCGTGGCGAACGTCCGGGCCGTGTCCACGATCCTCCAACGCGCGACAGAGCGCGGCCGTTCGACGGTCTTGCCACACGATGGCGCGATGAAAGACGTCGCCGCGTTCGCGGTCGAAGCCGACCGTTGTCTCTCGTTGATTCGTGATGCCCAACGCCGTGACCACGTGACCCGCCGCGCGCACGCGCGCGGCCACGTCGCGAAGGGTCGACACGGCCAGTCGGACGATCTCGTGGGGATCGTGCTCGACTTCGCCCGGGGCCGGAAAGTGCTGGGTGAGCTCGAGGTAGGCCTCGTCCACGACCTCGAGTTGGGGATCGAAGGCCACCGTCCGCACGCCCGAGGTACCCGCGTCCAGGGCGAGGATGAGCTCCATTCGGGTCAGGCTATCGAGGGACGAGGGGACGGTATTGGGGCCTAGACTGGACTTCCGAGGAATCTGAAAAAGTATTCAAAGAAGTAGTTGACAAGTTGTAATTACAGTGCTGTAATAACACAGCATCTTGCGATGAGAAGTGGCGTAGCCACTACATCTTGTGGCTAGGGGAGAATGGGGCCAGTAACCTTGACTTCTCGACTCCACGTCGCCGGACGCGTGTTCTTAGTGTCGGTAACCGGATGAGAAAAGAGAGAGAAATGGCCATCGCACCTCAGCGACTCGGGATTGGTATTCGACGTTTTTTCACCACCGAGGATCGTCACCCGTACGACGACGTGATCTGGGATCGCCGCGACGCGCGTATCTCTAACTTCCGTGACGGCTCGGTTGCGTTCGAGCAACTTGACGTGGAAGTGCCCTCGACCTGGTCGTTCAACGCGACCAACATCCTCGCCCAGAAGTACTTTCGCGGCACCCTCGGTACGCCCGAGCGCGAGACCTCGTTGAAGCAGGTCGTCGACCGCATCGTCGACACCGTGACGTCGTGGGGCGTCGAGCGTGACTACTTCGTCGACGAAGAGGAGGCCGAGACGTTCCGCGCCGAACTCAAGCACCTGCTCATCACCCAAAAGGGCGCCTTCAACTCGCCGGTCTGGTTCAACATTGGCGTGAAGGGTGTGCCCCAGCAGGGCAGTGCCTGCTTCATCCTCGCCGTCGAGGACTCGATGCGTTCGATCCTCAACTGGTACACCGAAGAGGGTATCATCTTCAAGGGCGGCTCGGGCTCGGGTGTCAACCTCTCCAAGATCCGCTCGAGCGCCGAACCACTCGAAGGTGGCGGCACCGCGAGCGGCCCGGTCTCGTTCATGCGCGGCGCGGACGCCTCGGCCGGCACCATCAAATCCGGCGGCAAGACGCGTCGCGCGGCGAAGATGGTCATCCTCGACGCCAATCACCCCGACATTGAAGAGTTCATCTGGTGCAAGGCCAACGAAGAGGACAAGGCGCGCGTGCTGCGTGACGCCGGCTTCGACATGGACTTAGACGGCAAGGACATCAATTCGATCCAGTACCAAAACGCGAACAACTCGGTGCGGGTCTCCGACGAGTTCATGGAGGCCGTCCTCAGCGACGGTGACTGGAACTTGACCGCTCGTCACGGCAACGCGACGATTCGCACGGTGAAGGCACGCGACCTCTGGCGCCAGATCGCGCGCGCCGCGTGGGAGTGCGCGGACCCGGGTCTGCAGTTCGACTCCACCATCAACAAGTGGCACACCTCGTCGAACACCGACCGCATCAACGGTTCGAACCCCTGCTCGGAGTACATGCACATCGACAACTCGGCGTGCAACCTGGCCAGCATCAACTTGATGAAGTTCCTCGATAACGACGGCCACTTCGAGGTCGAGGCATTCAAGCGCGCGATCGAAGTGTTCTTCAGCGCGCAAGAGATCATCGTGGGCGCGGCGGACTACCCGACGGAGAAGATCGGCGCGAACTCTCGCAAGTTCCGTCAGTTGGGACTCGGCTACGCCAACCTCGGTGCGTTGCTCATGGCGTCGGGACTGGCGTACGACTCCGACGCGGGACGGGCGTGGGCGGGTGCCATCACCGCGCTCATGACCGGTCACGCGTACGCCACGAGTGCCCGCACGGCTGGTCGCATGGGTCCTCACGAGGGTTACGCGGAGAACGCCGAGCCGATGATCAACGTGTTGCGCATGCACCGTGACGCGGCGTACCAGATCGACGCGGACTTGGCGCCAGCCGAGATCCTCCACGCCGCGCAAGGCGCGTGGGAAGAGGCCGTGGACTTAGGCGTGCGTCACGGCGTGCGCAACGCCCAGGCGACGGTGTTGGCCCCGACGGGCACCATCGGTCTCTTGATGGACTGTGACACGACGGGCATCGAGCCCGACCTCGGTCTCGTGAAGTTCAAGAAGCTCGTGGGCGGCGGCAACATGTCGATCGTCAACCAGACCGTGCCGCGCGCGCTCGACGTGCTCGGCTACAGCGAAGCGGAGCGCGAGGTCATCATCGCCTACATCGACGAGCACAAGACCATCGTGGGTGCTCCGGCGCTCAAGGCCGAACACCTGCCGATCTTTGCCTGCTCCATGGGTGACAACACGATTCACTACTCGGGTCACGTGCGCATGATGGGGGCCGTACAGCCCTTCATCTCGGGCGCGATCTCGAAGACGGTGAACATGCCCGAAGACGCGACGATCGAGGACGTGGAGAACCTCCACCTCGACGCGTGGCGCCTCGGCATCAAGGCCGTGGCGATCTACCGCGACAACTGCAAGGTCGGTCAGCCCCTCTCGACGGCGAAGAAGGACGGCGCGGATCAGAGCGCGCCGGTCAACGAGTCCGAGGTCGACGCCGCGGAGATGGTCGAACTCTACGCGCAGGTCGCCCGGCTCGAAGCCGCGCTCGAGCACGCCCGTGACGAGGGCGCGCACGTGGTCGTGGGCGCCGTTCGCGAGCGTTTGCCGCGACGACGCAAATCGACGACGTTCGCCTTTCGCGTGGCGGACTGCGAAGGCTACGTCACCGTGGGCGAGTACGAAGACGGACGACCCGGCGAGGTGTTCATCAAGGTGGCGAAGCAGGGCTCGACGCTCGCGGGCATCATGGACGCCTTCTCGATCTCCATCAGCCTCGGTCTCCAACACGGCGTGCCGCTCGCGACGTACGTGCGCAAGTACCAGAACATGAAGTTCGAACCGTCGGGCATGACCGACGACGGCGACCTACGGATCGCGACGTCGCTGGTGGACTACATCTTCCGTCGTTTGGCGCTCGACTACCTACCCTCGCTCGAGCGCGAAGAGCTCGGTGTGCTCTCGACGAGTGAGCGCATCCAGCCCACGTTGCTCGACGTGGCGGAGCAGGCGACGCCCACGATCAACTTGCCGATCCAGCAGTCACTCATCGACGTGAACGAGAAGCCCACGGCACCGCGAGAGACGCCGGGATTGATCAGTCGCTCCGAGCAGCGTGACGCGCCCATGTGTTACCAGTGCGGTAACGCCATGCAGCGCGCGGGTTCGTGCTACGTCTGTTCGACCTGTGGCGCGACGAGTGGCTGTTCGTAGTGTCACGTTGCACTTGAAATTCAGTGGAAATTGCACGTGAACTTCAGTGGGGTTGGATCCGAACTTCGGCGGAATCGCATGGCGTCGCGGATGCAATGCGACAGTAACAATCACGGACCTCGTACGAGTTCGGTTAAGCACAATCAAGGAGGCGCCGCGAGGCGTCACCTTGATTAATCTGTAAACCTAAATTCCTTGAGGACTGATCGATTCTTGTAATATACAGTTGAACTGTATATACTGCTGACATGACTAAAGAGATGAGAGAACCTACATTTCTGGTGCTGGCGACGTTGGCCGAAAGGAAGAAACACGGGTACGCGATTATTCAAGGCGTGGCGTCGCTTTCTGAGGGCGAAGTGGAACTGAAAGCGGGAACGCTCTACGCCATGTTGGACCGCTTGACGTTCGATGGCGTCATTGAATCGGTGGGGGAGGAGGTCGTAGGCGGACGGCTTCGCCGTTACTACGAACTGACGTCCGAAGGAAGCTCACTGCTCGTCGAAGAGTCCAAACGTCGCGTCAAAGTGTCCAACATCGCGTTACGTCGACTTCGATTCGTTGGAGGATTCGCATGACTCAGAACCTCGGTCGTTCACGGAAACTCTTGGGGTTCTATCCCAAGGCGTACCGCGAAGAACGCGGAGAAGAGATCGTCGCCACTTTGCAAGAAGCGGCCGAAGCTCGTGTTCCTCGTGTCGCGCTCAGTGACCAGATCAGTGTGGCGCTGTATGGAGTGCGTGTTCGGTTGGGTCTTACCAGTGAAACCATGTTTGGCAAGGCTTTAGATATTGCCGCGATCCCGGGCCTCGTCATGGGCGCATTTTTTGGCGTGTATCTCTTAATCTCGGGCGATTTACCTGTGGTGAGTTCACGATTCTTTTATCCGCACTTCGGACCATTCCTCACGGTAGGACCTCTGTTCTACTTGGTCTGGATCCTGGGCGTCGTAGTGGTCTTTGAGTGGCCGCAGTACCGGCGGCGTATTGCCGGCGTGTGCATGACACTCACGATCGTGGGCGAGTTACTCGCCAAACTCGCTCATCGCAATCCAAACATATGGGATATCGCCATACTGGTGAGTCTCGGCCTTCCCAGCCTGCTGGCCCCGGACGTGTACGTCACGCGACGCAGGGTCATACCCAGTGTGAGCGTTGGTGTCGCCACGTTCGCGACCTTGTTTTTCGAGACCAATTCGCGCGTCAATCCCGGATTCTTCAATTCATTTTATTGGTCTGGGACGTATGAGATCGCTCGTCGCCAGCCCTACGTTGACGTGTTTCTACTTGCACTGTTTGCAGTGCTGTGGATATCCAAGCGGCGCGAAGTTGCCAGCGCCGCGCTGATTCTCAGCAGTCCTTGGATAATCGTCGGCGTAGCGTATCCAATGTCACTCCAGTATTTGCGAGTGGACACTCTGAATGTGATCGCCTTAATTGCGTGGGTCGTGGGCATGGTACTCATTGTGACGACGAGTCGTTACCGTCCGCGACCTCCTGCATCAGTTGACCTGTCCACTTTGAATTCTGAATCATGATCTAGCCAATTGACCGTGATTCACAAATTGGAAAAGCGTCTCATGAATCCTTGGTGCAACTTGGACTGCAACTCGGATGAAACTTGACTCGTAGCCCTGACCAAACTTTGTGTGTCCCCTGATCTGTATGTTGGAACAAATGGAAACCGCACGCAGTGTGCGGGTTCCGTGCTTCAGGCAGCGCGCTCTCGGACGTGGCGACATTCGTCCGTCGTCCGGGGAGCGAACTCGATCAAAAGACGTGGCCGATTGCACAATTGCTACAACACGGCTCGCTCCTTGCGACTAGGGATAGATGTCGTCGACCGAAGAGCGCGCTAAGCGTACTAGCGAGTCAATCGAAAGGCTCGAGCCTTGGTTCCATGCTGACTCGAAGCGTTCGGCCCCGATTTCCGGGCTCGCACGCTTCTTGAGCGATTCGAAACGTAGTTCGAGCCAGGTCCCGTCGGCGCCGGGGCCAGGCTGGCGCGCGGCACCAGCGGCTAAGGTCGTCGCGATCTCTGGAGCAACGTTGAACATGGCGTCGCTCATTTGGCTAAGGGACACGAGGACATTATTCTTGGCACCAGCGTCGAGCATGTTCTGGATGGCTTCCGCCCAGGCGCGACAGCTGGCCTCAGCGTCACCGAGTTCCAACGAAGCCAACGCGAGGCTTGACCACGCACTTCCCAGGTAGTACGACGATCCAATTCGCGTCGATTCCGCGACGGCTTCGCGCGCAGCGTCGGCCGCCGCGGCGGGTTCCAACGCGTACGACGACCAGACGAGGTTCGTCAGTGCCGACGCGAGCCAGAGGTCAGAGCGACGAGCGCGAACGACGGCCCGTTTGCATATCGCGGCGCCCTCCTCTTGATCCCCGCAGAGCGACAGAACCGCACCCAGAGTGCGCTCGACGACGAGCTGTGTCTCGGCGTCACCACGCTGTGACAGCTCGGTCGCAAGTCGGCACATCCGGCGCCCATTCTCCACATCTCCCGCCAGCAATCGCATTGCGCCCAGACGGATCAAAGCCTTTGGCGGGCTTTCCAGACCTAGACGAGCGGCCATGTCAATGGCCGCGTTCAGGTATTGATTCGCCTTCGCCTCCTCGCCAATCATCCAGGCCAAGGTGCCGGCGTCATCCAGCGTGGCCACCATCGCAGAGTTGGGCGACGCCGCATCAATCCCGCCAAGGAAGTCGAGGACGTCGCCGAACCAACGGACCCCTTCCGCCGCGAGATCACGAAGGATCCACAGCGCGTAGAGATCAGTGATGATCTTGAGTGCAGCGTCGACGTCAGACGTTAAGAGGAAATCGAAGGCGCGTCGAAGGTCCGGCAGCGTTCGATGTCCACGATCGACCATCTCCAGCCCGCGCGGTCCCCACATGAGGCTCCGCATCTCTGCGGCGCAGGCGGCGAAGTGGCTGGCGTGACGTCGTCGAACTTCAGTGGCGTAGGACTCCTGTTCGAGTCGTTCTTCGGCGAAGAGGCGAAGGGATTCAAGCATTCGATAGTGGACACCATCGTTCCCCGACTCCGCAATGAGCATCGAATTGCCCGCGAGTTCGCCGAGGCGAATGACGACGTCGAACTCATCGCGCTCAGCAACCGCGCAGGCCGCCGCGAGGTCAAAGGTCGAAGCCAGCGCTCCCAGTCGCGCAAAGAGCGTCTTCGCTTCAGGACTCAAAAGCTCGATGGACCATTCGAGAGTCGTGCTCAGTGCCTTGTGTCGGTGTTCCTGACCCGACGGTGCCTGAAGCAACTGGAAGCGACGCGACAGGCGCGACGCTATCTGCTCGAGCGTGAGTAGCTCGACTCGGGCTGCCGCGAGCTCGAGTGCGAGTGGGAGCCCGTCAAGGCGTTCGCAGATGAGAACCGCCCACGGAAGGTTCCGCTCAGTGAGTTCGAACGCCGGTGACGCGACGCGCGCTCGCTCGACGAAAAGTTGCAAGGCCGGCCATCGCTGCGCACTTTCGAGATTGCCAAGATCGACATCCTGTTGCCGCACCAGTGGATCCACTCGCACCCGCAGCTCTCCCGCAACGCCGATCGGAGAAGAGCTCGTTGCCAGAATGCGAACCAGTGATCCGCGCACGATCACGTCATCAAGAACGCTCCGTGTCCCGTCCCGAGGGCGCTGCGCGTTGTCCAAGATGATGAGTGCTCGGCGAACGCTAAAGGCATCTCTCAGGGTCTGTTCGATGGTTTGGCCCAAACGAGGCGCGATCCCCAGGGTTTGCGCGATCGCCGTCCCGACGCCGGGAGCATCGACGACGTGAGAGAGATCGACAATCCACACTCCATCTGGAAATCTGTCAACGAGTTGTCGTCCAACGTGGAACGCAATGCTTGTCTTTCCAACCCCCCCGGGACCCGTCAACGTGACGACGTGGGGTTCGTCAAGAAGTTTCGACACGTGCGCGACGAGAGCGGCGCGACCAATAAGTATCGGCAGCGCGGCGGGAAGGTTCCCCAGTTGGGCATTGAGCGACCTCGGGCTCGGGAACACATCTTCGATATCTGGATGAGTCACCTGATACAGCCGTTCAGGATTAGAGAGGCCTTTGAATCGATGGACGCCGAGATCCACCAACTCCGCGGCAAACGCCGCGCACCATTCCGCATGGTTTTCCGTCAGCGTTTTCGCGACGGTCGACGTCGCGATGACCTGACCTCCGTGCGCGGCGGACATCACGCGGCCACACTGATTCAGGGTCGGGCCAAAGAGGTCACCGCCGCGCTCCTGGGCTGGACCCGCGTGAATCCCCATTCGCACCCTCAGCCCCCCGACCGAGGTGAAATCTTCGTCCCGGAATCGGCGCTGTGCCTCGATGGCCGCCTCAATGGCGGAGGGGGAGTCCTGGAAGATCGCGATGACACCATCGCCCGTGTGCTTAAGTAGCGAGCCCCCGCAGCGTTCGATGGAACTCGTGAGGATGTTGTCGTGGGATTGGAGAACTGTCGACATCGACGAGGATGAGGCCTCCCACTTGGGGGTCGAGTCTTCAATGTCGGTGAAGAGCAGCACGACGTCCACTTCGCGGTCTGGCGAAGCTATTGGAACAGTCGTTGTGTCCACGTCGCCTCCTCACCACCTCGAGACCACTCGGCCCAAGACTAAGCGAGAACGGATAAACTCTGGCACTTCGTTCATGTCGCCGACTCGACTTCTGAACGACGCGCGGTGCAAGTGAAACCGGAGGACACCGATGCCCGTTATTCCGCCAACGCCGTGGGCCGATCTCGAGCCCAGCATGCAGACTGGCGATCTGATTCTGTTTTCGGGTTCGAAACCTGAAAGCCAATGGATCGAACTGTTTACCGGAGGCATGTTCTCGCACGCCACAATGATCAATCGACCCGATCCCAGCGAACCTCCGTTGATGTGGCAAGAGGCGCCCTCGGGTATTGTCGCCGACCCTTGGGTCAAGTCACCTGATCCGTCAAAGGCCCTTCATGGAGGAGCGCAACTTGGCGACGCGCTGGCCGCGACGCAGGTGATCCAGTACCAGTACGGAGATATTGCCTACTACCTGCAACTCGATTGGAGTCGTCCGGGAAACCTCGATCAAGTGATGGCGTCGGTCGTTGATTCTTACGATGGACGCCCATTTGGCACAGTGATGGAAATGGCGCTGGACTACATCATCGGGCACGAGTTCAATATCTCATCGGGAGAGGCAACCCTCTACTGCGCCGCACTCGTCGCTGTGACGTTCATGAAGATCGGACTCTTCAACGATTCGCATCCGGCCAACTGGTATTCGCCAAACAGTTTCGCCTCGCCGCAAGACGCGGACCTTCCGTGGGCGGTGGGGGCATCGTTGAAGGACCCGATCGAGATCGACGTCCCGCAACCCACGTCGATGGTGGAGCGATCGCCGCTTGATCTTCAAGCGTGGCCCGCTGGACCCCTCGCGCCCTCGCAACTTCGTGCGGCACCACTGGCCGACTGGGTTGCTTCGTAAGCTACCTCGCGTCGAGCACCCGGTACCACGACCGTCGCCACACAGACGAGGCACGTCAGTGCTGAGACCCATACCAAATAGGGTCCCCGCCGAGGCGGACTGTCCATTCACTGGCGACGCTTCGACGTGTATCGTCTGGGTATTCGACACCGTTCGTCGCTTCGACGATTGACGCTTCGTGGTCGAACCTCGAGAAAGGATCCGCCGTGTTCAAGGTTGTGGTAGTTGGGGCAGACGATTCGCCAACCGCTCGCCGCGCCGTTGAGGCTGCGACCGAGATGGCCTTGATGTCGGGCGGTGAGTTGCATATTGTGACGGCGTACGAAGCCAGCGCGATACGCGACGGCAATCTGCCGGCCGAGTTTCGCCACCTCGGTAATGACGACGAGGTTGACGCCGTCCTTCAGGTGCTGTCCTTTTTTCCCAAGAGTCGTGGTGTGACAACTACGCTTCACTCGGTCTCCGGCGACGCGGCCGACGCCATCATCCTCAAGGCCACCGAACTCAACGCCGACCTGGTCGTCGTTGGCAATCGCGGCATGCGTGGCGTTCGCCGAGTGCTCGGAAGTGTTCCCAACTCCGTGGCTCATGGCGCACCCTGCTCGGTCGCGATCATCGACACTTCGGAGTGACCACTGCGGCCATTCACTTCTTGGCACTCCGCTGGTCCTCGGTCAACCGCACTGACACTTGAAAGCGCCCCGGCCTCGGCAGCGGCGGCGTCGGGGTGTGTTGATCAGCGTCCACGCGTCGTCGACGCCCACGGTCGCGGGGGTGCAGTGCGACGTCGCTTACTTCTGAAAACCGTGCGTGCGCAAGAACTTCTGAAGGGCCACGACGAACTTTTGACCACTCGGCTCGAACGGGCGGAGGCCGCTGTTCAGGTGGCCCGCTCGCACCTCGCGTTGGAGAAAGTCCTGGACACGGGTGACGTGACCGAGCATGTCCTCGTCGGCGGCCCACGCGGCGGCGACACCCACACTGTCCTGGTAGTGGGAGCCAGCGGCACTGTGGAAGGCCCGGAGCCACTGCGTGGCGTCGCGCTCGATGAGCTGAGGAAACGATCGCGTCACGTTATGAAACGCCCCATGGGAGAAACGGACGATCTCGAGGGGAAGTCCCGAGGCGGCAAAGTCGGTGAAGGCGTACGCGAAACTGTCGTTGGCGCTGAGAAAGACGTCACCGGCCCCTTTGGTGAGCGACTCGAGCTTGACGCCGGGGTCGCCGAAGTTGTACTCGTACTGTCGGTAGCGTCCCGACGACGCGCCCGGCGCAAAGACTTGCTCGACCGTGCAACAGTGGGCGCCGCCGCTGTAGAGGTCGAGCACGACGTCGAGTGGTCCTCGGCGGCCAAGTCGCACCACGTGCACCACGGGATGACCCGGCGAGACCGTGTCCGGCCAGCACTGTCGACCGCACCACTTCGAAGAGACGGCGACGACAACCACCTTGCCGGCCCGAGTGATCGTCAGACGCGGGTTCCGTGATTGGGGAAACGTGCCGCCGTAGGTGAAGACCGCCCGCACGTCGCCCGACGTCGCGGCGTACGTCGCGGCCGACACGTTCGGTACGGCGACGAACAGCGACGCGCACACGAGCGCAGCAATAAGTCCTGCTCGACACGACAATGGGAACCTCAGCACGAACACTCCTCCTACCTCGGGGACCCACAACACGGAGATTTTCCGCCACCGTGGTGACGCGTCACCGAGTTCCCCGCTTCATCACGTTCTGTCCCGCGAGGCATCGAACTTACAGCGGATTCGTCTCAAGGTGGTGCGAAGGACTCGGGTACCGAGACGCTCGGCCTTCCGGGGCGCAGCACGTCGCTGTCGCTCAGGGGGTAGGCGTTACGCTACGAGCGATCCACCGTCGCGCGGCGCCAATCGATTCGATCCTGGTGGACGAGTCGTGCACCCTAGTGCTGGTTGTAGCGAATCTGGCAGGTGAGGCCGTCTTTCAGGGTGATGGTGAAGGTGAACACGCCGTTGCGCGAGTGCCGTCGTACCGTGACGCGAACGAGCAATACTCGACCGGTGTCGCGAGTCACGACAGCCGTCGTGCCCGCGTGGCTCGTGACGCGGGGACTGCCGTAGAAGCCGGTGCCGTGAATCGTGAGGGTCACCGTTCGCCCGGCGACGGCGTGGCCGACGATCGAGGTGGCCGTTGGCGCCACCAGCGGCGTCGTGACGTTCAACCGGAACGAGAATGTTCCCACGTCACCCGAGAGGTCGCTCGTGGTGCCGGCCGCGAGATAGGCACCTTGGGCCAACGGTCCGCTGGTCGTGACGAGACCGCCCGCGCTCACGAGGAGGTTGGGGGTGCCGCGAGTCTGAACGTAGGAGACCGCGCCCGTGTTGGCCCCGACCTCGAGTTGGTCGCTGAACGTCGGCGAACTCTTGGTCGTGACCGTCGCTGCCGTGGGCGCACGCTGGACGAGTGTGCCCACCGTCAAGGTGAAGGTGAACTTACCGACGTCCCCGCTGGCGTCACTCGTGCTGCCCTTGGTGACGTACGTGCCGACGGGTAGCGATCCGTTGGTCGTGACGACACCGCTCGGGCTCACGAGCAACGGTGGCGTGCCACTCGTCTGGACGTAGGCCACCGTGCCGTTGCTACCACTCACGCTCAGTTGATTGCTGAAGGTCGCCGACGCGGAGGTTTTCACCGACGCCGTCGTGGGCGAACCTTGGATCAGCTTTCCGACCGCGAGGGTCAAGCTGAAGGTGCCGGTGTCACCCGCGGCGTCGACGCTCGTGCCCGTCGCGACGTACGTGCCAATGGCCAACGGTCCGTTGGTCGAGACGAGACCGCTGGCGCTCACGACCAACTGGGGGCTGCCGGTCGTTTGGGTGTAGGTCACCGTGCCGGCGTTGTTCGACGAGATGAGTTGATCGCTGAACGCGGCCGAATCGGCCACCGACACCGACGTCACCTCGGGCACGCTCAAGAGACCACAGAGGTAGTCGCCGTCGTAGCCGTTCAATCCGAACTGGATCAGGCCCACACGCCCGCCGGTGAACGACGGGGAACCGCAGCCCACCTCGGCGGTCGCCAACGAGCCGAAGCCGGGGATCCACGCGGGGACCGGAGGAAACGACGACTCGGTTGACACGTTGATCACGTCGAACTGTTGTGTCGTTGAGTAGACGCCGATCTTCGTCACGCCGATGTTCTGGAAAGACGCGATCATGCCCTCGATCGACGCTTCGTCGTACGTACCCGTGGCGACGCTTCGACCAAGTTCGATGGTCTGCCACTTGTTACCGGTCTCGACGTCGAGCCACCACGGAGCCGCGACGGCGCTCGCCGAGGGCGACGTCGCTCCGTCGGTGCGTTCGGCGTTGACGGCGTTGGCGAAGGCGGAGCGCGCTGCGTTCCATCCGTAGTCGTAGGAACAGGCCACCGAGTCAGCGCCCGAGCAGACCCTGGGCGTCTGTTGGTTGGTGGGCCAGTTCGACGTGTACGCCGGGCCGGGATTGTCGGCGTTGGCGTAGAAGGCTTCGCTGGTGTTGACGGCGCCCTGCGCCCAGGTCAGTTCTCTCGCGAGACAGGGGTTGACGCTAAAGGGATGGCCGGCGTTCACGCCGACGATGCCGAAGCCGGGAGAGGGTGGCATGGCTTCGCTGCACTGGGGAAAACTGATGTCGTAGCCAACGGACGTGGGCGCGACGCTCGTCGTGGGGAAGGCAAGGCCCGAGGTAGCCACGAGAACCACCGCAGCCACGACGACAACGAACGAGGACTTCGTCAGGGGTGCATGCACGTCCCCCAAGCCTACGAGCGTCGCGTGCGTCGTTCCAAAGCGGGGCCTTACAGACTTCTGAGGGTGGCCTTCGTCGCACTGAATGCGTTGCGTTCGCCCCCAGAAGAGCGTTGAATCGTTGACGCTGCGACGAAGTCGACATTCTGTTTGCTTTACATTGTTACGTAGTTGACGCCGCGAACCACCGTCACGACGTGGCTCTACTTACGCGTCGCGTCGGACCATCATCACGCCGCCGATGATCAGGAGCACGACGGTGTAGCCACCGAGGACGAGGAGACCCACCCACGGTGAGAACGCGGTTTCGCCCGTCTGGTTCGGATGCAGCGACAGTAAGGTCACGCCGATTCGCGAGGGCATGTACGGGTCGATGGCGTTGAACAACGAACTCGGTAGAGCCCGCAGCACGGTGGGCAACACCAAGAGGACGCCCACGAAGGTACTGATGGCGCCGGCGGTGTGGCGGATAATCGTCGCCAGCGACAGCGCGAAGAGTCCGATGAGGAACAAGAAGATCCCCGTGCCCGCCACTTCACGCAGTGCGCCGGGGGTGGAGAGGGTCGCGTGCACGGCGGGCGCACTGAGGAGGGCCTGACCCACGAAGAACGAGAGGAAGGCTGTCGCCATCGAGACCACGAGCGCGACGAAGCCGAACACCGCGACCTTGGCCGTCAGGACGAGGGGACGTCGCGGTGCGGCGCTGAACGTCGCGCGAATCGAGCCGGTGCCGTACTCCGCGCTCATCACCATCACGCCGAGGACGCCAATGATGAGTTGGGCAATGAAGACGCCCGTGAGACTGAGGCTGGTGGGATCGAAGCCAACGTGACTCTGCGGAGGCTGCGAGAGCCAGTGCGAGCGTGTCTCGATGGTGGCGATCGCGCTGACGCCAAGTCCGATGAAGATCGTGAGGCCGAGCGTCCACATGGTCGAACGAACGCTGAGCAGTTTGGTCCACTCCGAACGCAGGAGGTCGGTGATCGCGTAGTGACCCTTGGGCAGTTGGCGCTCGGGTGCGAGTGTGGCGGGGGCGGTGATGGTCATTGCACTGTCTCCTGTACTGAGGCGGGAACCGTTAACCCGGATCCGTGGTATTCGATGCTGCTTTCGGTCAACGTCATGAAGGCCTCTTCGAGGGACTCCGACTGCGGGGTCAGTTCATAGAGCACGATCGACAGGCGAGCGGCGAGTTCGCCGATCTCTCGGTGGTCCTTACCGCGCACGCTGAGCGAGCCGTCATCTTCCGCCGTTGTCGTGGCGCCGTCGGCGTCGAGGGCACTACGAAGTGTGGCGAGGTCGGGTGAGTTGACGCGAACGAACTGGCGCGAACTCTGCGCGAGTAGCTCCTCGACGGACGTCTGCACGATGAGGCGACCCTTGCCGATGATGACGACCTCGTCGGCCGTGAGCGCCATCTCGCTCATCAAGTGGCTCGAGACGAAGACGGTTCGACCTTCCTGGGCGAGGCTCTTCAAGAGCGTGCGCACCCAACGGATCCCGTCAGGATCGAGACCGTTGATCGGTTCGTCGAAGAGGAGAACCTCGGGATCACCGAGCAGCGCCGCCGCGATACCGAGACGCTGGCCCATGCCGAGCGAGAACTTCCCGGCACGCTGAGTAGCGACCGAGGTGAGCCCGACGATTTCGAGCACCTCGTCGATGCGACGGTGCGCGATGCGATTGGCTCGGGCGAGCATGAGGAGGTGATTTCGCGCGCTTCGTCCGGGGTGGATGGCCTTGGCTTCGAGGAGCGCACCGACCTCGTGCAGCGGCCACGCAAGGTCGTGGTAGTGGCGACCATTCACCGTGACGTCGCCAGCGTTGGGCGCGTCGAGGCCCATGATCATGCGCATCGTCGTCGATTTCCCCGATCCGTTCGGTCCGAGGAAGCCTGTGACCACGCCGGGGGTCACGTTGAAAGAGAGTTGATCGACGGCAAGTTTTTTGCCGTAGTGCTTCGTTAGACCCTTGGCCTCGATCACGGTACGCGTCCTTGTCTCGTTAAGTCGATGTACGTCGACACAGTGAAGTCTCCTTGACGCAACCCACTCATGTCGTCGGCCTCGAGGTGTTTCTTTCTGTACGTCCGTTGGTGTAGGCGTGGCGCGCGACGCCCGCGTCGCGTACACCCAGCGATGTACGTCGTTCGAGACCGCGGGCCTATGTGCGAGCAATGGGTGATGAGTAGCGTCGAGAAGGTGACGTCCACTGATCCGCTCCAGCGAGGACTTCGACCCCCGCTCTTGCATCGTGTGACGGCACGACAACTCCAGTACATCGACTACGTCATCGCCGTCTTCGTGATCGTGACGACTGAACTTCACCTTCGTCACGCCTACGCGGCGCCACGACCGTCGGGCGCCCTCGTCCTGACCGTCGCCCTCGCCGCCGCCGCGTCCATTGCTCTTCGACGCCGTTTCCCGATGATCACCCTCGCGGTGCTCACGGCGTCGACGGTCGTCGTCATCGCCACCGGTCAGGTCTTCTTCGCCGAACCCTTCATCGCCCTGCCCATGTACCAGGTGGCCTCAAACTACGAACGCCGCCGCTCCCTGCCGGCCCTTCTCGGCGTGTGCCTGGCGGTGATGATCCCAACGCTCGTCCATCTGCACAGCAATGAGAACATTGGCTCGCTCGCCCTGGTGGCTTCGATCGCGACCTGGTTCGTCGGCGACAGCGTGCGCGTTCGTCGGACGTACGTCGCGGGCCTCGCGGATCAAGCCGCGCAGCGTCAGCGAGAGACGCTTGAGCGGGCGCTGCGCTCGGTCGCCGAGGAGCGTCTGCAGATCGCGAGAGAGTTGCACGACGTGGTCGCCCACAGTCTCAGCGTGATCGCCGTGCAGTCGGGCGTGGGTCGTCACGTCATTGACGACCACCCCGGCCAGGCGAAGAAGGCTCTGGCCGCGGTCGAAGAGACGAGCCGGACGGCGCTCGTCGAGTTGCGACGGATGCTGGGCATCCTTCGTGAGGACGGCGACCACCCGGCGTCGCGCACGCCCGCGCCCGGCGTGGCCTCGCTGGAGCAGCTCGTGGACCAGGTGCGCGCGGCGGGCGTCGATATCGCGCTGTACGTCAACAGCACGGAGGTGAAGAACCTCTCGGCGTCCGCGGATCTCGCGATCTTTCGGATAGTGCAAGAAGCGCTGACGAACGTCGTCAAACACGTCGGCGCTGCAGTGGTGAGCGTGGAACTGCGCGACGAGCCCGATGCCCTCGTGCTCGAAGTACTCGACGACGGGGGACGGGTCCTGCCCAAGTATCCCAACGTTGACGATGACGCCAGCGCGCACCACGGCATCGTGGGTATGCGTGAGCGCGTCGCGCTCTTCGACGGTTCGTTCTTCGCGGGTGTTCACCCCGACGGAGGATTTCGTGTGCTCGCGAGATTTCCCCTGACGTCGCTCAGGCCGTCATGATCGGCGTGCTCGTCGTCGACGACCAAACGCTGGTGCGCGCGGGTTTCTGTTTTCTCGTCGACGCCTCTCACGACCTTGAGGTGGTGGGCGAAGCCGCCGACGGCCTCGACGCCGTCGCCATCGCGCGATCGACGCGCCCCGACGTCGTGCTCATGGACATCCGCATGCCTCGCCTCGACGGGATCGAGGCTACCCGCCAGATCCTCAGTGATCCCGAGGCCGGACACACGAGGGTGCTCATACTCACCACGTTCGATCTCGACGAGTACGTCTACGGCGCGCTGCGCGCGGGAGCCAGTGGCTTCCTCCTCAAAGACGCGCCGCCCGAGGACCTACTCGAAGCGATCCGGGTCATTGCCGCGGGCAACGCGCTGCTCGCGCCCAGCGTGACCCGGACACTCATCGAAGAGTTCGCGCACCGCCTCTTGCCCGCCGTCGACGACAAGGTACTGAACCTCCTCACGCCGCGAGAACGCGAGGTGCTGCTCGCTGTCGCGCGCGGTCGTTCGAACGGTGAGATCGCGGAAGAGCTGCATATGAGTGTCGCGACCGCGAAGACCCACGTTGGTCGACTGTTCGCGAAACTCGGCGCGCGCGATCGCGCCCAACTCGTAATGATTGCGTACGAGACGGGCCTTGCGTCATCGCCGTAAGTCCGTGGGTTCAGGCTCGGGCGCCGACTCGTCCTCGGGCGAGGGGCTATCCGAGCTGTTTTCGCCACGCCACCATGCCGCCCGTGACGCGCGCGCCGAGCGCCTCATTGACGGCGATCATGGGCGCGTTGGTGCGCATGTTGAAGGTCGTGATCCTCGTCGTGTCGTAGTGGCCTCGCTCGAGGAGATCCATCGTGGCGAGCTTGAGCAGACCGCCGAGCCGTCGTCCGCGATGCGCACGAAGCACGAGCGTGTCCCACTGGTAGGCGGTATCGGGACGCTCGCGTGAGACGGTGAGTTCGCTGTAGCCCACGAGCGTCGCGCTGGCGCGGTGCAGCGCCACCGCCACGAGGAGGTCGCGACCCATCTCTTCGACACGCCGTTCGTGTTGACGAACTCGATCACCGTCCCAACGTTCTTCCTCAGGCGCGAAGTCACCGCTCGGTGCTTCGACGGGCATCACGGCCGACAGGTGTGCCCTCCCCGCGACGTACTCCTCGGGCGCGGCGCCAGTCCACGAGTGGATGTCGTAGTCGCGCGCGTGGGGTGACCACTCGACGAAACGAGCATCGAGTTCGCCCGCGGGGCGCGGCCACGTGAGGTCGCGCTGCACGTTCTCTTGCACCACGTGGTAGCCGTAGCGCGGCGCGAAGCCACGATTCGGACCGCGACCGATGTCGCGCGCGCCCTCTCTCGCCCAGAACAGCAAGGACGAGCGTCCGAGTTCGCGCGCGTGGGTTTCCAGGTGGCGGAGCATCGCCGCGCCGTGGCCTCGTCGCCGTTCCTCTGGTCCGACGTCGAGGGTGGCGCCGATCCACGAGAGGTTGTCGTCGCGCGTCACCTCGAGTGAGCCGATCGCCACCGGATGGGTGGCGTCGTGGCCGTAGGAAAAGAGTTCGAAGTACGAAGACACCGTCTCATCGAGGGCTCGGGCGCGCCACTCCTGGGGGAGCCAGCCCCCTCGACCCTGATCGCGCGCGAGCTCCGACCGGCGAAGGACCTCGAACCACGCCATGAACTCGTCGTCGTTGCGCACGTTCACGCGAGTGAATTCCACGACGCGAACCTAGTCAAACGCCTCTCTACGCGACGTGGTCGCGGCGCCCATCGGCGCTGGCGCTGATGTGACGACGAAGGTTCATCATCATCGCGCCGCCCACCAGCGCGGTGATCCCGGTCCCGATCGGCCACCAGTTGCCGAGGTGGACGCTGAAATAGAGTGCCGTGATCGCCGGCGCGAGGGTGCCCGAGACGCCCCACGACAGTCCTGACGCGGCGTTGTAACGACCACGAAGGTGCTCGGGCGCGATGTCGTTGACGATCGCCGAGCCGACCGGCTGGAGCATCGTCTCGCCGATCGCGAAGACCACCATGGCGAGACACAGCATCGCGACGGACGCGGCCGCCGGGAGCGCCAATGTCAACGCCAGGATCACCCAGAAGATGAACCAGAACGCCGCGACGACGCCTAAGACGCGCGTTCGACTCTTGCCCTCGATTCGATTGAGCACCCACAACTGCGCGAGCACGATGGTGGAGGTGTTGAAGAAGAAGATCACCCCAATGGCGTGCACCGAGATCTTCAGGTTGTTCACGACGAAGAGGCTGAGTCCGGCGTCGAGCGATCCGTACCCACCGATCATGAGGAAGATCGACGCCACGACGTAGCGCACGAGCCGCCGATCCTTCACTACCTCGCGCCAACCCTCGGCGTTCTTCACCGGGTCTTCGTGGTGCTCTTTGATGGGGCCACCGTGTCGACGAAGCGTGAGGTAGGTCAGTGCGGCGAGCACGGTCACGCCCGCGTTGAAGATGTAGAGCGCGACGAACGTACCAGGATGCTGGAGGTTCACTACCGACGCGGAGATCAGTCCACCGAAGCCAATACCGAGGTTGACCAGCATGAAGTTGAAACCGAAGGCTCGCTGGCGGTGTTCGGGCGCGACGAGTCGACTGAGCATCGTGCTGGTGGGTCCCCACGCGGCACCCCCGAAGACCGCGATGAAGAGCGCGGCGAGGATTGCCTCTTCGTGCGTGCGCGCGAGCCCCCAGAAGACGAGCGCGACGGCGTCGCAGGTGTACGCGAAAAGGATGACGCGGATTGGTCCGAGTCGATCGGTCATCGATCCCCACAGCGGCGCGCTGGCGATGCCCACCACGGCCGACAGCGCTAGCAGCAACGTCGCGAAGCTGGTCGTGAATCCGCGCACGTTATGTAGGTAGATGACGAAGAGCGAGAGCGTGAGTCCGTTGCCGATGCAGCCAATGAACGTGCAAAGGTAAAAACGACGGAGAGGACCGCGAATCGACGAGCGAAAGTCCGCTGGAACCAGGTTGTCGATGAGTTTCACGAGGTCATCAGGCTACTTGAACCGCTTTGTGCGGCCAATCACAAGAGTGACGAAGTGATTTTCGCCTCGAGAGTTAAGGTTGAGACGTTAGTCACCCACTAACGGAGAGGTGTGACGACTTGAGCACTCGATTAGCCAAGAGCCGCGTTGACCTTCTCGAGGAGATAACACCCGACGTCGAACGTCTCTATAACCGACACATGGAAGCGCCGCGTCTTTGGTTCCCTCACGAGCAGATCAACTGGGGCGAGGGTGAGAGTTTTCTCAAACGTCCGTGGTCGCCCGAGGACTATCCCCTGGGTGACGGTGTGCGAAGTTCGATCTTCGTCAATCTCCTGACCGAGGACAACTTGCCGTACTACACCGACTCGATTCTCGAACACGCACCCAAAGGACACCCCATTCGCGAGTGGACCTGTCAGTGGACGATGGAAGAGAATCGTCACGCCATGGTCATGCGTGACTGGGTTCATATCAGTCGATGCATCAACCCCACGACCCTCGAAGAGGGCCGCCGTGTGCAGATGCAAAAGGGTGAGGTACCTCATCCTGCGACATTCGCGGAACTGATCGCCTACGTGTCGTTCCAAGAGCGCGCGACCCAGATCGCGCACCGTAACACGGGCGCGAGACTGCCGAAGGACGACAAGATCGGTCGCAACGTGCTCGCGCTCATCGCCGGCGACGAGACGAAGCACTACCTGTTCTACCGCGACCTCACGCTGGCGGCCTTCGCGATCGATCCTTCAGCGATGATGATTGCCGTCTCGAAACAGGTGAGCACCTTCGCCATGCCCGGCACCGGCATTCCAAGTTTCACCCGCCACGCGGTACGAATCGCCAAAGAGGGAATCTACGGTCTCGGACAGTATTTAGGTGACGTCTTGACGCCAGTACTGAACCTGTGGGACATCGAACACTTGAAGGGCCTCAACAAGGAGGCCGAAATCGCACGCGTCGACCTCGTCAACGTCAAGGCGAAGATCACTGAGTCCGTCGAGCGCATGGCCCACAAGGCGTCGCTCATCAAGTCGTCGATCGGCGCTTCGCGCTAACGCCGCGCCGGCTTCACTCTTTCGTGTCGGCGATGGCGCGGATGTAGTCCTCGAACGCCTTTTGTTGGGTCTGCACCGCGTGGACCCGACGTTCGTGCATGTCATCGCCGCGCACGATGACGTAGGCGAGGCAACCCACGAGGGGCAAGATCAAGATCAGGAGAATCCAAGCGGCTTTGGCTGGTCCCAGTAGATCGTGACTGTTGAAGACGTCGAGCATGACGTGAAAGACGAGGATGATCCAAAAAACGAACAGAGCGAAGTACATCGTCGAGATGAAGACGTCGAGCAGGGGATAGTTAGTAGCCAACACGTTGATCCTTTCAAATATATCTATGGCGAAGTGTAGAGTCAGCGCCCGGTGCGTCGTAAGCACGAACGTCATCTGTCTAGGATGGCGACGACATGGGGGTGCTTGGTGCGCAGTCTTAATGAAGCGATCGCGGAGGTCTCCTCCGCGGGGCAGCCCTTCGAGGTCATCGAGGTCGAACGCGACGGCGTCACGAATCGGGCCTTCAAGAACGCACCGGCGACGCTACGTGCGTTCTTTGACCTGGCGAGAGATGTGGACTCGACGTTCCTGGTCTACGAGGACGAGGAGCGGACGTTCGCCGACGTCATGCGCGAGGTCGACGCCCTCGCGTACGCCCTCGTGAACCACTTCGGTATCGAGAAGGGCGACCGCGTGGGTATCGCCATGCGCAACTATCCCGAGTGGGTCATCGCCTTTGGCGCCATTACCTCGGTGGGGGCGATCTCGGTGTCACTGAACGCGTGGTGGACCGAGGACGAACTTGACTTCGCCATCAACGACTCGGGCCTGTCGCTCTTCATCGGTGACAGCGAGCGAATTCTTCGCGCCAGCCAGCCGTGCGCTCGGGCGGGCGCGCGACTGTTGGGCGTACGACTCCTCGAGGACACGACGTACGCGGACGAGGTCGAACACTGGCGCGACGTCGTGGTGCCCGGCGCGTCGATGCCCGACGTGGCGATAGACGCCGAGACCGACGCCACGATTCTCTACACGTCGGGCACGACGGGTTTTCCCAAAGGCGCGGTCTCGACGCACGGCGCGATCACGCAGACGATCATGGCCTTCTCCGCGGGCGCCGCGATCCAGGCCGCTCGTCGCGACCAGGACGAAGCGGGTAGCGGTCAGGCGCCGTGCTTCATCTTGATCGTGCCGCTTTTTCACGTCACCGGTTGTGTTCCCGTCATGCTGTCGTGCTTCTCGTGGCACTTCAAACTCGTGATGATGTACAAATGGGACCCCGAGCGTGCGCTGGTCCTCATCGAGCGTCATCGCGTCACGAACTTCGTGGGCGTGCCCACCCAGGCGTGGGATCTCATCGAGTCGCCGCGTTTCGTCCAGTACGACACCTCGTCACTGACCGCCGTGGGCGGCGGAGGGGCGCCGGCGCCGCCGACGCTGGTGGCGCGCGTCGAGCAGTCATTCCAGAAGGGTCGGCCCAACTTGGGTTATGGCATGACCGAGACCAACGCCTACGGGCCGGGCAACTACGGCGAGGACTACTTGCGTCATCCGACCTCCACGGGCATGGTCCCGACGATCGTGATGGACGCCGATATTCGTGACGAGGCCTCGCGTTCGCTACCGACGGGCGCGAACGGCGAGATTTGGCTGAAGTCCCCGACGCTCATTCGCGGCTACTGGAGGAATCGCGAGGCCTCCGAGTCGACGATCGTCGATGGTTGGCTCCGCACCGGAGATCTCGGGCACGTCAGTGACGAGGGCTTCCTCTACGTGGAAGACCGCGCGAAGGACATGATCATTCGTGCGGGGGAGAACGTCTACTCGGCCCAGGTCGAGTCGGCGATCTACGAGCATCCCGCCGTCTACGAGGCCGCCGTCTTCGGCCTCTACAACGAGCGACTCGGCGAAGAGGTGGCCGCCGCGATCATGGTGCGTGAAGGGTCGTCACTCACCATCGACGAACTGCGGGCGTTCCTCTCGCCGCGTCTCGCCGCCTACATGATTCCTTCGTGCGTGACCTTCACCCGCGAGCCGCTACCACGCAATCCCGCGGGCAAGCTCTTGAAGCGCGTGATGCCCGCGCTCTACTTTCCCACCGCCGTGTGAATGGCGCGCTCGGCGTACTCGGCGACGTTGACGCCGCTGAGATCGGGGAGGTTGAACCATTGCGCCCGGTTGGTCGTGCCGATGACCTCGTCGCGCAGTTCACCGCCGTCGAGCGAAACGGTGTAGAGCACGCGTACGGTGTGAATCCGGTCGCCGTTCGGGCGACGTCGAACGTCACTCGCGACGTCGAACAAGACGGGGTCCTTCACTGAGAATCCGGTCTCTTCTCGGAACTCGCGTAGCAACGTCTCTTCGGGGGACTCACCAAAGTCGATCCCGCCGCCGGGCAGCCACCACAGTGGCGGATTTATCTGGGCGCTGCTCGAACGCACGAGTAGGACGCGATCGTCGTCGATGAGTATGCCGTACGCCCTCACGCTGGTGTGCTGTTTACTCATCGTTCGTCTATTCCTCACTCGACGTGCTCGTCCGCGGTGACGCGCGGACCCTCGAAGGGCATCCCTCGACACCCCTCACTGCAGAGATAGTAGGCCAACCCATCAGGACCTACGGCCTTCGGGCACTGCTCGACGTGACGTGCATCGAACGGGAGGGGTTGACCGGGCTCCGGTGTCCTTCGTCGAAGGGATCGCGACGGCGCAGCGAAGACGGCGAGACGCTCGGGCCGACGTACTCGCGACGCCGCGAGTGATGACGTGTCGACGGTTATGACAAAGACGAGATCGCTCGCCCCGCTGTGGCGCCGATCTCGTCTCAGCGGGTGGTTGGAAACCCGAGGTCGATCTGCGACTCCGAGGGCTGGGGCCAACGAGTTGTGACCACTTTCGCGCGTGTGTAGAAGGCGAAGCCCTCTGGTCCGTAAATGTGGGTGTTGCCGAAGAGTGAGTCCTTCCAACCCCCGAACGAGTAGGCCGAGATCGGCACCGGAATGGGCACGTTGACGCCAATCATGCCAACGTGCACCTGGCGCGAGAAGAGCCGCGCCGCGTTACCGTCGCGGGTAAAGATGGCGACGCCGTTGCCGTAGGGATTCGCGTTCACGAGGCCGATAGCGTCGTTGAAGGTCGCCACGCGCGCTACGCCCAAGACCGGTCCGAAGATCTCGTCGTCGTAGGCCTTCGTGCCCGGTCGTACGCCGTCGAGGAGACTCGGCCCCACGAAGAAGCCCCCGCCGTTGGTGAGCGTAGTGCCGTCACGGACGACGACGATGTCGTCCTCCTTCGCTGACATCACGTAGCTCACGACGCGCTCCAGGTGCTCTCTCGTGATGAGTGGGCCGAAGTCACTGGTGGGGTCCGTACCGGGGCCGACCTTCAGGCCATCGAGTCGCTCGGAGATCTTCTTGATGAGGGGATCGGCGATGTCACCGACCGCCACCACGACGCTGATCGCCATGCATCGTTCGCCCGCCGACCCGTAGCCCGCGTTGATGGCGGCGTCGGCCGCGACGTCCAAGTCCGCGTCAGGCAAGACGACCATGTGGTTTTTGGCCCCGCCGAGGGCCTGGACGCGCTTGTGGTGTCTGCTCGCGCTCTCGTGGACCGCTCGAGCGACGGGTGTCGAGCCGACGAAACTGACGGCGTCGATCCCGTGGTGTTCGAGGAGCGCGTGGACCGTCGTGGCGTTTCCCTGGAGCACGTTGAAGACACCGTCGGGCAGGCCGGCCTCCTTCATGAGTTCGGCCAATCGAACGGAGACCGACGGATCGCGCTCGGAGGGTTTCAAGATGACGGCGTTGCCGCTCGCGATCGCGTTCGCGCTCATCCACAGTGGCACCATGATCGGAAAGTTGAAGGGGGTGACGGCGGCGACGACGCCGACGGGTTCGCGCGTCGAGTGCACGTCGACGCCCTCGGCGACCTGGTCGGAGAAGCCGCCCTTCAAGAGCTCGATGAGTCCACACGCGAACTCGACGTTCTCGAGACCGCGAGCGATTTCGCCCTTGGCATCGATGAGCGTCTTGCCGTGTTCGGCGGTGATGATGGCGGCCAGCTCATCGGTGTGCTCGACGAGCAACTGTCGAAGTGTGAACAAGATGTTCGTTCTCCGCGAGAGCGTCGACTGACCCCACTGCGTTGCCGCGTTCACGGCGACGTCGACCACGTGATCGATGAACGCGGGAGAGGGGATTGGTACCTGCGCGGTGACCTCACCGGTGGCGGGATTGAAGACGTTCGAGTGTCCGGGCTCTTCGACCCGTTCGCCGTTGATGAAGTGGGGGATTGTTCTCATGAGGGACCTCTTTCGCAGTGCCAATCTACTGTTTGCGGACGTTCGTTCGTTAAGGTTGCTCAATGGATGGAGCTGAGGAGGGGCGAGCGCTGCGTGGCGCGGCGTCCGTGGAACCTCTGGGTGACGGGCGTTTCTCCGTGAACCTTTCGTCCCTCTACACAGTCGGGGGACGCGCCCACGGGGGTTACCTGCAGTGCGTCATCGCGAGTGGCGCGCTCGCAAGGGCCAGCGACGAAGGTGCGACGCACCTCCACGCGACGGCGCTCAGCACCAATTTCGTGAACGCGTGCGAACCGGGGCCCGCCCAACTCAAGGTCGAGGTTCGTCGAGTCGGGCGCGGCGTGTCGTTCGCGTACGTGACGCTGACCCAGCACGACGACATTGCGGCAGAGTCGATCGTGACGCTCGCAACGCTGCGTGACGAGTCGGCGATTCGCTATCAGGAAGCCGAGATGCCCGTAATCGACGCACTCGAAAAGTGTCGCCAGTCGACGGGTAGCGACGAGATCAACATCATGAGAGTCGTGGATCTGCGACTCGATCCCTCGTGCACGGGATGGTGGCACGGTGAACTCACCTCGCAGGCTGAGGTTCGCGGTTGGCTTCGTCTAGACGACGGGGAAGCGTCGTGGGATCCCTGGAGTCTGCTCCTTGCCGGCGACGCCCTGCCCCCCGCGACGCTCCCTCTCGGATCGTCGGGTTGGGTGCCCACACTGCAACTCACGTCCTACGTGCACCGCGTGCCGACGAGCGAGTGGCTTCGCGCGCGACAGTGGGCAGTCGTTATCGCCGACGGCTTGCTCGACCAGCGCTGCGAACTCTTTGACGACGCCAATCAACTGGTCGCGTCGTCGTCCCAACTCGCCATGGTGCGTCTGCCGGGCGGTCACTAGGCCGTGTCGCCAGGCCCGAGGGCCAACGACGACGGATCGTTGTCGATTCGCGCTCGCCTCACGATTCCCGCCGACGAGATCGTGCTGCGCGTGACGACGTCGGGCGGGCCAGGCGGACAGCACGCGAATCGTTCGCTCACGCGGGTCGTGGCGAGCTTTCACGTCAACGAGTCACGCGTCTTGAGCGACGCCGAACGCCAGCGTGTCAGCGAGACGCTCGGATCGGTCGTGCGATCGAGCGCGAGTCGTTTCAGGTCCCAACGACAGAATCGCACGGCCGCGCTCGAACAACTGGCGCAGAAGCTCGCCGTAGCGCTCGCGCCTCGCACACCGCGACGCCCCACGAAACCGACAAAGGGCGCCAAGGTCCGTCGGGTCGACGAGAAGAAGGCACGAGGGCGCTTGAAAGTGCAGCGTCGACGTCCCCTCGAGGACTAACGAGAACGTTCCAACTGTTGGGTGATGGCGTGCAGCGCCTTGTGCATCAGCTCGTCAAGCGCCGGGTCGTCGTCTTCGTGGGGACCGCGTATGGGCGTGAGTGACGCGTAGCCCGCGACGAGCAGTGCCCCGTCTTCGTCGGCGTCTTCGTCACTGACGTCGCCGAGCTCGGGGCTCGCCGCGCCGAGACGAAGAGGAAGTTCTCCTTCGTCGCTCAGTGCTTCGCCCCCGGCGAGCGGTCCCGCTGCTTCAATGAGGCCGGCCGTCGAGATACGTCCGCGCCGCACGCCCTTCAGTTCGGTGCCCGGAAGATTGGGTACGTTGAGGTTCAGTAGCGTGCGCGATGGCGCGCGAAAGAGTTCATCGAGTACTTCAATGGCGACGGCTCCGGCGGTGTCGTAGTGCACGTCCTCGCCCCACTGGACCGAGACCGCGAGGCCCGAGAGCCCGAGTTGCGCGCCCGTCAAGACGGCACCCACCGTCCCGGAGTGCAGCACGCTGCGGCCCACGTTGGCCCCGGCGTTGATGCCCGAGACGATGACGTCGGGCTGGAAGTCGAAACTCCCGAGGGCGCCCAAGATCGCGCACAGCGCCGGAGGCGCCTCGAGCCCGTAGGCAACGATGGATTCGGCACCCGCGATGCGGTGACGACGGTATTTGACCGTGGGCCGCTCGAAGACGTCGCCGACGGCAGAGGACATGCCCGAATAGTTCGTGTTGGGTGCGACGATGATGGCCTCACGAACCTCATCTGACGGCGCTTCGTCCATCCAACGAGCAACGCATCGGGCCAACACGGCCAAGCCGGGCGCGAGGACGCCGTCGTCGTTCGTGAGCAGAAGTCGCATTCCCCGAACCTTAACTGTCGTAAGTTACGTACCAGTGAAAAGAAGGAAAACCATCTGATGTTGCCCTCGGGAGAACAGATAGCCATCGCGCACGGCGATCAACGTGCCGTCATCACCGAAGTCGGTGCGACGCTGCGCACCTACGTGAAGGGTGGCGTGAGCGTCATCGAGGGCTTCGCGGGCGAGGAGGTTCCCACCCACGCGCGCGGCCAAGTGCTGTTCCCGTGGCCCAATCGGATCGGTGACGGCGAGTGGTCGTTCTCGGGACGCAACGCCCGTCCCACGATCGATGACGTCGAACACGCAACGGCGTCGCACGGACTCGTGCGCTGGCGTCCCTTTCGCATCGAAGCCGTCAACCAGAACCGTTGCGTGCTCTCGCTCTTGCTCCACCCGACGCCCGACTACCCCTTCGTGAGCGAGATCAGCGTCGCGTACCATCTCGGATCACTCGGCTTGACCGTGACCACGACGGTCACCAACCGCGACGAAGTCCTCTTGCCCTTCGGTGTCGGGTTTCACCCGTACCTTTCGGTGACGACGCCCACCATCGAAGGCTCGCTGTTGGAGATTCCGGCGCGGGCGTACGTCGCGGTGGACGATCGCCAACTGCCGACCGGCGAGATCCTCCCACTCGCGGGCCACCAACTGGACTTTTCGAAGCGCAAGTCACTCAGTGGTCACGAGCTCGACGTCACCTACACCGAACTCGTTCGTGACGACACCGGACTGGCCGTCGCGACTCTCGTCGACGCCAACGGTGGTGAGATCGAACTCAGCGTCGATCGTAACTTCCCGTACTTTCAGGTCTACACCGGGGACGGACTGGAGAAGGGCCGTCGACGCACGTCGGTGGCGATTGAGCCTATGACCTGTCCGCCCGACGCGCTGCGTAGTGGTAAGGACATCGTTGTCTTGGAACCTGGACAGCACTGGGCCGGTTCGTGGCGGCTTCGTCGCAAGACACCGTGACGTCGCGCGTCGTACTCGTCACTGGTTCGACGAGCGGCATCGGGCTCGCCACGGCGAAACGCTTCGCCCAGATGGGCGACACCGTGGTCTTCAACTCAGTGCACAGTGTTGCGGCGGGTGAACACCTCGCCGACGTTACACCGTCGTCGCACTACGTGCAGGCCAACGTCGCGCTAGCCGAAGACTGCGAGCGCCTGATTCGCGAAGTCCTCGAGCGTTGCGGCCAACTGGACGTTCTCGTCAACAACGTCGGACTTACCAAGATCATTGCGCACCGCGATCTCGAGGCCGCCAACGTGGACGTCTGGCGCGAGATCTTTGACGTCAACGTCTTTGGCACGTGGCAACTCTGCGTCGCCGCGATGGCCTCACTGAAAGCGAGCGGGGGTTCGATCGTGAACGTCTCGTCGATCGCCGGTCTTCGGCCAACGGGTTCGTCAATTCCCTACGCGGCGTCGAAAGCTGCGTTGAATCATATGACCACGTTCCTCGCCAAGGTCGTCGGACCTGAAGTGCGCGTCAACGCCGTGGCGCCCGGGCTCATCGACACGCCGTGGACCGCGGACTGGGACGCCGTGCGCGGTTACGTGCGCTCAGTGGCCCCGCTTCGACGAAGTGGGACACCCGAGGACGTGGCCGACGTCATCGTCGCGCTCGCGACGACGTCGTACGTCACCGGTCAGATCGTCGTGGTGGACGGCGGACTATCGATCGCCACCTGACGCGCCGGGGGCACCGCCAGGCGACAGGCGAAGGAAAGCAGTCGCGTGGTTGGACGATACAGGAGTCGATCACGCCACGCCGTGGTGCGAACGTTGAGGAGCTCTTGCGCCCACGTGGGCAACAACGACCAAGCGCTGCGCACGAGGAGTCGATGGACGAAGCGTTGCTTGCGACGAGTGGTGACGCCATGGGTGATGAAGTCCCGTGCGCTCTGTCCATCCGCGCTGAGGCGCAGTTCGCCTCGAAACGTCAACAGCGCGGCGTTGAGTTCGCTCACGTTGCGCGGCGGGTCCTGCACGCCGATGTCGAGCGCGACGTGCACCATCTCTGCGACGTAACTGTTGGCTTCGTCAGCGCTGAGGCGGGTCGCACCGAAGCGTTGGTATGAATTGAGAAACATGAAGAGTTCGGTGCAGTGCACCCACAACAAGAGATGAGGGTCGTTCGCGTCGTAGGGAACGCCGTCGTCGGCGACGCCGTGAACGAATTGGTGCACGTTCAACACGCGGTCGATGGCGGTGGACGCCGCCTCCTTTGAGCCGAAAGTGGTCGCGCTGATGAAGTTGGCCGTTTGCAGGAGTCGCCCAAACGCGTCGTCTTGGTAGCGCGAATGTTGCGCGACGCCGGCCATCGCGTGGGGGTGCAGCATCTGGAAGAAAAGAGAGCCCAGCCCGCCCACCAACATCGACGGTAGGTCACCGTGGACGACGCGCGTCACGCCGTCTACCTCGCTGTACGCCAGAGCCGGGTCATCACAACGCGCCGGGGGATCCTTCGAGAGGCCGGCGGCGCGTCGGATCGAGACGTTGGCGCGACGGCGAAGACGCGCCAACGTCTCGCGATACCACGTGGCGATCAAGGTGTCCTCCTCAACGTTTCACCACTACTTTATGCTTCGACGCTTTCAATCCAATCGGTCGTCTGCGACACTAGAGACATGTCATCCGTGCGGACTCAGCGTTCCTCTTCGACGGGGAGTGACGTAGAGGTCGAGGTCCAGAGTGACGTGTCGGTCATCACCGAGCGACCGTGGAACGTGATCGTGTGGAACGATCCCGTGACGCCGATGACGGTCGTCGTCGTTGTCTTTCGACGAATCTTTGGCTACTCGAACAACAAGTGCACGGAGTTGATGCTCACCGTCCACCACGAAGGTCGCGCCAACGTGTGGTCCGGTCAGCGCGAGCGTGCCGAGTCGTACTGCGTGAAACTTCAAGTGGCGGGTCTGCAGGCCACCGTAGAGCGAGACGCCTAATGGCCGGCAGACTCTTTACTCGTCGACGAGATGGTCGCGTCGAAGTCCGCTTGAACGACGCGGGGCGAGAGATCATCAAGGTGGTGTTCGTCCACGTCCTAGCAGCTGAACGCGATCCCAATCACGAGTGGCACCTGTCGTTGAACGCACCGATCAATCCGAGCAGCGACGATGACGACCCGCTGTCGTCGCTCGCTCGCCAGAACGAAATCGCCTCGAACGCCGAACTCTCCTTCATGACTTTGAACGAGCAGTACTTGACGGACGTCGAAGCGTGGGCGTGGTTGAGTACGATCCAAATCGCTCTTCGCTCGACGGCCGTCGTGCACGGTCTCTTGAGCGACGAGAAACTCGAGTCGTGCGCGCCCGAGCTCATGGACGACATTCGTACGATGCAGCAGTTCCTCTTTGAGTTGGCCTCATGTTTCTAAGACGGGAGTAAGAAAGAACCCGCGAGAGGAGGCTGAGTAAAGGCGGCTTGCCACGGCCTCTAGGCTTGGCGTCATGGTCAACCTTCACCGTCGTTCTCTTCACCTGTCCACGTTGGCCCTTCTTTCCGCTGCGCTGGTTGCGGGTACGCCGCTCGCCGCGCATGCGGCCGTGGCGAAACCCAGTGTTGCGACCATTTTGAAGGCGGCCAAACAAGAGATCTCGAAGCAGAAGGGTGTGCACGTCACGGTCGACACCGTCTCTGGAACAACCAGCAGCAAGGTCGTCGCCGACATTGGTAAGACGAGTGGCACCGAAACCGTGGTGTCGGGTAAAGAGTCCTTCACTATCACGGTGACGCCGACCTACGCCTATTTGAGCGGGAGCAAGACGGGTCTTACGGCGCTGATGGGTCTCACCGCCGCGGAACAGAAGAAGATCGGCACGTCGTCCATGTCGATGAAAAAGGGGTCGTCATACTACACGACCTTCAAGACCAACCTGACGGCGGGCACGACGTTCGAGTCGCTCCTTCCCGCAACGAAGGGTACGACCCTTCTCGCCGCGAGGGACAAGAAGACCGATGGCTTCCAGCTCAGTTGGACGGCGAAGGCTACGAGCACGCAACCAAAGACGACGACGGTCATGACGTTCTCCGCAGGCCACAAGACCCTTCCGTTGAAGGACGCCGTTAAGACCTCAACCGGAAAAAGCGAAACGACCTTTACGAAGTGGGGCGAGAAGGTCAAGGTAAAGGTTCCCTCCTCGACGATCGCCTACTCGGTGGTGTTCCCGGCGTCCTGAGCGATCACGTTGACATGAATCACGCTCTTTTGGGTGATGGTCAGTTTCACTGTGGGATTCGAGGCGCAAGGACATCAACATTTTCACCGACCGCCCATTGTGAATTCGTACGAACTTCAGTGAAGCGCCTCCTTCGAGCGGACCAAAGTGCTGAAATTTGAGGGTCGCAGTAGCGGGGAGATCTCGTCTCGAAACTCCTTGGTATCGTTTTGGAAAGGGTGACGGACGGCCCCAGCGCGTCGCGCGAACAGATAGCGTCGACGCTCTTGGGCGCTGGTCGTTGCCTGGACGCCTCAAATCGGTCATCGATCGGGTGATCTTGCCCCTCGCTCACTCCGGCTCCGCCTCGATGTTGCCCCTCGAATCATCCGTCTCGTAATACGAAGAAGAGAAAGCGAATCCATGACGTCAGACGCTTCGGAACTCTCTAGCAGCAACACCGAAGGCAAGCACCTCGGCCTCGCTCTCGCGGTCATCTCCGGTGCGCAGCTCATGATCGTGCTCGACGCGACGGTGGTGAACGTCGCGATCCCGACGATTCACCACGCGCTCCACTTCTCCCAGACGAACTTGGAGTGGCTCATCACGGCCTACTCACTCACTTTTGGCGGCCTCCTTCTCTTTGGCGGACGAACCGGCGATCTCTACGGCAAACGACGGATGTTCATGATCGGTATCGTGATCTTCGCGGTCTCGTCGCTGCTCGGGGGCCTCGCGACGAACGATCTCTGGCTCATCGTGACTCGTGGCATGCAGGGGATTGGCGGCGCCATCGCCGCGCCTACGGCCCTATCTCTCATAGCGACCAACTTCGCCGAAGGTCACGAACGAAATCGCGCCATGGGCGTCTACGCGGCGATGTCCGGCGGCGGCGGCGCGATTGGGTTGCTGCTCGGTGGCGTGTTGACCAGCTACATCTCTTGGCGTTGGATTTTCTTCGTCAACGTCCCGATCGCGGCGGTGGTCTTGTTCCTCACCCCGCGCGCCCTTAACGAGTCGCATTCGACCTCGGGCCACCTCGACGTGCCCGGGGCCATCACAGCGACGGGCGGGATGCTCTCACTCGTCTACGGACTCTCGAACGCGTCGAGCCACAGTTGGGGTAGCACGTCGACGATCGTTTCCCTCGTCGCGGCCGCCGTGTTGTTGACGACGTTTGCGTTCATCGAACAGAGGAGCAAGGAACCACTGATGCCGCTCAGCATCTTTGGGAACCGCAATCGTTCCGGCAGCTTCGCGATGATGCTCTGCATTGGCATCGCGCTCTTCTCGATGTTCTACTTCTTGACGCAGTACCTCCAGAACATTTTGGGTTACAGCCCCATCCGCACGGGCGTCGGCTTCTTGCCAATGACCGCGGGCATCATCGTGTCGGCGGGTTTGGCGTCGCGCTACGTGGGCAGGATCGGGATTCGCATCCCGCTGCTGGTGGGACCGGCGGCGGCGACCTTGGGCATGCTATGGATCACGCGCATCACGGTCACGAGCAGTTACCTCGACATTCTGGGTCCCCTCGTCGTGATCGCCGTCGGTATGGGGTTCTCGTTCGTCCCCTTGACGCTCACGGCCGTGTCGGGTGTGGAGGCGAACGAGGCGGGACTCGCGTCGGCGCTGCTCAACACCATGCAACAGGTCGGAGGTGCGCTCGGCCTCGCCGTCCTGGCCACGGTCGCTATCGACGCCACCAAATCCAAACTGCAGTCTCTCCACCAGACGTCCAAGATCGCGACGAACGTCGCTACGACCCACGGCTACACCACGGCGTTCTTTGTCGCCGCGGGCATCTCTTTTATCAGTTTCGTGATCTCACTCACCGTCATTCGCGTGCCCGCGAACGCACACAAGGCCGAAGGCCTCGTGACAGCACCGGTCTCCGGCTAAGCCGGCGAAGTACCCGTCCGGGTCACCACCAGGGTCGCCGCTGATGATGTCCCAGCCACGGGGCAGCACGTTGGTCGTGAAGTCGTTGACGCAGCTCTTGGAGTAGCCCGGGAGGTCGTTGGGTCCGGGAGGACTTTCCCAGATGAGAACGGTTGTTACGCGCACGCGACGATGGCCTTCGCCAACGCTATGGAACTCTTCGCAAAGTGCGCGTGGTTCGTCGCGATGTACGTCTCAAGACTCTTAAGGCTGGACGAATTCGCCTCGTACTTCAAAATCGTGACGATTTCATTGAGGATCACCTTCGTTTTGGCGTTGGGCGCCTCCGAGTCCAATTTCTCGTAGAACGACAACTACGCCTTTGCCCATTTTTGGTAACTCCCGATGGTGACCTTGGTTGGCGGAGCTATCGGTCTGTACGTGAACATCGTCTTGCAAAAGGCACTCGATCCCAACGCCGTACTACTCGGCACCGAGACGCCGAGAGAAACGATGAACGTTGCCAGGATGACGCCACTCGCCAACGCGGTTCTTGAGGTTGAAACCAGACATCTGGTTCTAGGGAACACGGTAAATCCTCCCTTGTGAAGAACGTCACGGCAAACACCTCCGGGAAGCTCTCGTCGTTGGCGCCATCTCATCGACGTCGACACCGTTTGTCTAGCAGATTGTGGCGTGAAAAGCGAGGAGCGCTAGTCCGAACTGTCGTAGCCGAACGGGCTCGAGAACCGTAGACCGGATCCAGGAAGACCCGGTGAATCGTCATCGTGACAGCGAGGTCATGTGCGACGATGTCTCGACGTCACGTTCTGAAAATGTCACTGCTTGCCCTGGGTCCAAGTGATGATCATCTTCTACGTGCGACACACGATCTTCTCGAACTTCACGCCGTCCGACCTGAGTCCTGGTCCGACACAACGACGTGCCGAAGGACCGATTCATCTGGATGTCGTTGCTCGCACTCGTCGCCTCGCGGAGAGAGCAGGTTCGAGCCTCAGTGCCCGAGTCGCCGTTGGCACTAAACAGGCACACACACAAACTCGATGAAGCATTTGATAGATACGTTTGCAACTAACTTGCCACGAACGATTTAGTACTTCCTAGACGTTTCTTCGCCTGGAGAATGCGGGGCACACGGTGTCGCGAACTCGTCGATTTTCTGGTCTGTGTCACAATCCGATGACGTGCGTGAACACATTCTCAGGATTTCTTAAAACCGCTGTCGGACGAACAGAGTCAAAGGTGTTCTGGGGTGCGAAAACGAACTAAAATGGGAATCGAGATACTTGAGCGTCCAGACGGTGCGCGCTACATTGCTCAGCTGACAGCGAGAGCCGCTGGTTCAACAGACATAAATGTGGAGACAACATGATTATCTTTGGCATTGTTCTGCTCATCGTCGGATTCCTTTTGGCGATTCCCATTCTCTGGACTATCGGAATGGTGCTTCTCGTCGTGGGCGTTATTCTCTGGATACTTGGATCCCTCGACCATGCCGTCGGAGGGCGACGCCACTACTACTAAACAGTGACGTGCGGTAGCGCGGCGTGGTCGCTGCGTTGCCGCGTCGACTGAGCGTCACGACGTCGACACCTTCGCATTGAGGTTTCCTTGCGGTAGGGTCGAATGACATTCGAGCAGGCAGCCCTGCGGTTGGCGGTCCACTCGCACGCGTGATTCTCGAGTGATCGGTGTTCCGAACTGCGATGTCGACGTAGCTGTCGTTGGTGACACCAGCGAGAAGTTGACACAAAAAAGTAATTTGACAATCGGAGGGAATCAAAAGATAATCTCATGGAAACAGGGTCGTCGTTATCTTGACGATGGCTTATCGATTCAAATAGACGAGGCAAGGGAGCGACATGGAGAATGCGGAATCAGGGCAAGACGACGAAGTGGTAAGTGAGCCCGAGAACACCGGCGACCACCGTCACGCGGACAGGGACGCCCCGGATACGGTCGGCGGCGCCGACGTGCGACGCATCGACGTGGTCGGTGGCGAGGACGACGTCGACGAAGAGGCCGTTGGGGGCTTCGATCGGCGTGACGCCGACGTGGTCGGTGGTGGGGATGTCCTCGACGAGGAGGATGTCGGAGGCGTTGATCAGCGTAACCTCGACGCGGTCGGCGGCGCGGACGAAGACGACGACGGCGACGCGAAAGGAGATCGGAGCTAGGAGCGCTCGATCAAGAGAGCTTCACGCTTGAGGATTTCGATCCTCGTCGGATCTGTACTCAAGTTGATTTGGCTCACGAGAGGGTCGGCTGTGGCGGCCCTCGTCAGAAGGCGGATGAAACGAATCGGCATGTTTGCCGATCGAGAAAAGAGTGTGACACCATGGAAGAATTTTTGACTGACGTCGAGACGTTGCGCAAACGTGCGCGCGCGAACATGAAGAAGGGACCGGTGACCGACGCGTACGGCGCCGACCTTGAGCGGGTCATTTTTGTGTTAAATCAAGCGCTAGCCACGGAGCTTGTGTGCGTGCTGCGCTACAAGCGGCACTTCTTCACCGCGCAGGGTCTGAACGCCCAGGCCGCCGCTGATGAGTTTCTTCAACACGCCGGCGAGGAGGAGGATCACGCCGACTTAATTGCGGCTCGGATCACCCAACTCGGAGGGGAGCCCGATTTCAATCCCGACTCGCTGACCGGTCGAAGTCACTCGGAGTACGACTCGTCCAAAGAGTTGATCAAGATGATTCAAGAGGACCTGGTGGCCGAACGGGTGGCGATCGCTTCGTACACCGAGATCATCACCTGGTTGGGCGACGGGGACCCGACGACGCGTCGAATGTTGGAGGGAATTCTCGCGTCCGAAGAAGAGCACGCCGAGGACATGCTCACCCTCCTCGAGGGGATCAAGTAGACGAGCATTCATTGCGTCCATCGTCCATTCCGAATGGGCTCGGACATGCTCGCAAGTTTGGCCGAGCGACGATGCATAATCTCTTTCAACGAGGGACAGGACAAGCAGGTGCCAATGTCGCGTGTACAGCCAATGTTCGAAGAATTCGTTCGAACCGACGGAGCAGAACTTCCGTTGCCCGGTGCGGGAAGTACCTGGCGTCGCTTTGAGACGCTCGCGGCGTGGTCGTCGAGAGACCTCTCGGTAGGACGGTTGTCCGAGGGTCACGTCGACGCGTTGGCGATTCTGTCCGAGGCTGGCTCGAAGCCAATCGGCGAACAATCCTCCTACGGCGTGTGGGCGGCGAGATCCGCTCACGGCGGCACGTCGGCGGAGCGAGTGAATGGTGGATGGCGCTTGGCCGGCAGTAAGGAGTTTTGCTCGGGCAGTGGGATTCTCGAACGCGCTCTCGTTACGGCGGAGACCGAAAGCGGCTATCGCCTCTTCGATATAGCCGTCAATGAGAACGTCGCGTTCTTCGATCACGCGTCGTGGCCCGCCGTGGGGATGGCGGACTCGATGAGCGAAACACTCGAATTCACGGGTCCCGTCATCCCCGATTCGCACGTCGTCGGTCCGCCTGACTTCTACACGGCGCGCCCTGGATTCTGGTTCGGTGCTTCGGGCGTCGCTGCGTGTTGGTACGGCGGAGCCGTGGGACTCGTCAATGGGCTTATCGCCTCGATGCCGAGCAACCCGAACGAACACGTCCTCGCAGATCTTGGAGTGACCGTGGCCTCCCTTGAGGCAATGCGCGACGTCTTGAAAGACAACGCCGAGGCGATCGACGCTGATCCCGCCGACGCTCTTGGAAAGGCTCACTACCGAGCACTCGTCACGCGCCAAGTCGTTCATGACGCGGCGATGGACGTACTCGAGCTGGTGGGCTCCGCGGGCGGTGCTCGACCGCTCTGTCACGACGCGCAACAATCCCGCCGTGCGGCAGACCTGTTCGTCTACTTGTCGCAACACCACGGAGGGGTCGACGCGGCCGAACTAGGTCGACTCGTGAAGGAGGCCGGTAAGTGGAACTGACCGTCGACGCGCAACACCTGGGGCAGCCGGAGACTCTGTGGAAAGCGTCCGCTCGCCATTGGGAGCTCACCCCCTTGGCGTTGCCTCGGGTGCAACGAGTGGTCGTCGTGGCACCGCACCCCGACGACGAAGTACTGGGCGCAGGTGGTCTCATCCAAGTCGCGTTAGCCCATCGGTTGCCCTTGAAAGTCGTTGCGGTCACCGACGGCGAATCTTCTCACCCTCACTCCAACGTGTCGAAGGATCTCGATCTCGCGAACGTGCGCTTTCGCGAGTCGCAGACAGCGCTTCGTCGACTGGGGTGGGAGGAACCCGAGATCATCCAACTTCACCTTCCCGATAGTCAGGTGGCGCAGCACCGAGTGCGCCTGGACGAAGCGCTCGCCGAGATCCTTCGGCCGAAGGATCTCTGCGTCGCGCCGTGGCGTTTCGATGGTCATCCCGATCACGACACCTGTGGCGAGTCCGCACTGTGGGCCAGTCGCCGCGTCGGCGTCCACGTACTTGGCTACTTCGTCTGGGCTTGGCACTGGGCCGATCCCTTTGGAACTGATATCCCGTGGCCGGACTGTCGCCGACTTGACCTAAAGCGTCGAGCGCGCGCCCGTAAGCGATGGTCTACGGACGCGTTCGCGTCCCAGACGCAACCCATTGGTCCCAACGTCACCGACGCACCGGTGCTCCCGGCACCGTTGATGCGCCGATTCTGGCGTCCCTATGAGGTGTACATCGACGAAACGATGCGTACGTCATGACCGCCACCGATCGCGACTACTTCCGCACCATGTACGACGACAGTGCTGACCCGTGGAACTTCGCTACTAGCTCGTACGAGCGGCGCAAGTACGCGTTAACGGTCGGCTCACTACCGAGCGAGCGCTACCGCAGCGCGTTCGAACCAGGATGCAGCATCGGTGTGCTCAGTGAGCTCCTGGCGCCACGTTGCGATCGACTACTCGCCACCGACATCGTTCCCGCCGCACTTGAGCAGGCGACGACTCGTCTGAAGGCGTACGAGAACGTCGTGGTGGAACGTCGGGCCATTCCCGAGTCGTGGCCCGACGGCGCGTTCGACCTCGTCGTGCTGAGTGAGGTCGCGTACTACTTCGACGCCGACTCGCTGCGCGACGTGCTCGCGCTGACCGTTGGATCGACCGTTCCTGGAGCGATCCTCGTTGGCGTCCATTGGCGTGGCGAGACGGACTATCCGCTGACGGGTGACGGCGCGCACGCGTTGATTGACCAGTGTGAGCAGCTGCGAAAGGTAGTTCACCACCTGGAAGAAGAGTTCGTTCTTGATCTCTGGGAGCGTGTCCCTTGAGCTACGACGCACCGCTGCGCCGAACGCTCGCCGTGGGGGTCGTGGTGCCAGTGCACAACGAGCAACAACTCCTCGGCGCGGCTCTCGGGTCGCTCGAGAACGCGTTCGCGGACATGCGTCAGGGGGGTGTGTCGTCCAAGGTGACGATGGTCCTTGACGCGTGTAGCGACGCGAGCGAAGACATCGTTCGCGAATGGCAACGCGAGCTCGCTCGAGACGACGTACCGCTCGACGTCACCGTCGTTACCTGTCACGCGAAAAACGTCGGCTACGCGCGCGGGCTGGGTTGCTCGACGCTGTTGGCGCAGTGGTCGCGTGTCAATCCCGCGCGGATCTGGCTCGCCACGACGGACGCTGACTCACGCGTCCCGAGGGACTGGCTTGCGACCCAAGTGATCCGACACAACGCTGGCGCGGATCTCTGGTCCGGTCGTGTCGCCGTGTCCGATTGGTCGGAGCATCGTCACGACACGCGCCTGCGCTGGCAACGCGACTACGAGCAAGAAACTCAGCCGATTCATGGGGCGAGTCTCGGATTTAACGCCGCCGCGTACCTTGCGGTGGGCGGATTTATGGCACTGAAAACGGGGGAGGACCGCGCACTCCACCGTGCGCTCGTCGCGCAAGGTTCGAAAGCTCACTACGACTCCGAGACTCGAGTCATCACGAGCGCTCGACGGCGCGCGAGGGCGCCCCTCGGCTTCGCGCACGCGCTGGACGTCGTCAAGGCGTCGCTACGCTTGCGCACAACGAGCTGAGTGAATGAGTCAACTGCACGACGGCCTCGTTCCTCTGTCGATCTTGCTTCGTCACGATGGCCCGTCGAGCGCGGGCCATCGTGCCGGGTGAGGGTTCGACGATGACTATCTGCTTAGACGCCCTCGAGAAAGTATCGTGACAGCCTCTCTTGCGCACGCGAGATGCCCACTCGGGGCGAACGGCCTACCTGAAGTTCCTCGCCGTCGTCGGGCCCGAAGAAGACAAGCCGTCCGGCGATATCGCAGCAGTCCGTGCCGTTGTCGGCTCCCGAAATGCCGAGGGCACGCGTCAAATTCCCCGGTGCGCGAACCACTTCCGCAGTGGGCTCGTGAACCGCGTCGTCGAGACGGATCTGCGCTGCTCGGAGCAGGACGGCACCAGCGGTTCCTTCCGTCTCGGTTACGACGTTCATACACCAGTGAAGTCCGTAACTTCGATACACGTACAGATAGCCCGCGGGCCCGAACATTATGGTGCTGCGTGGCGTCGGACCCCGAAACGCGTGTGAGGCAGGATCGTCGAGCCCACCGTACGCTTCGGTCTCCACGACGCACGCGTCGAGGAGTTGAGTTGCAGGAACGCCTGGTCACAGGGCTACTTACGTTGGCTACCAGTGAGCAGGGCGTTGAGCGTTGGGAACGTATCGACCTCCGCGACATGGTCGAACGGGTGGTTTCTGCGCGTAAGCATGTGGCTGAGGACCAAGGCATCCTTGTCGAGACTTCCTTGTTTGAAGCGGAGTTGAAAGGCGATTCGAGTCTGGTCGAGATACTGATTACAAATCTGTTGGAAAACGCTCTTCGGCACAACAACATCGGAGGGCGAGTTGAGGTTTCGACGAATATGAATTCAGGCCGGCCGACGTTCTCGATTGAAAACACCGGAGCTGTGATCCCCCCGGGCGAAATCGATCGTCTCTTTGAGACGTTCCAACGTCTTAGCCCCGAGCGAGTTAGTTATCGCGAGGGTCACGGAATTGGTCTTGGCATCGCGAGAGCAGTTGCAGATGCGCATAATGCCGAGTTCCGCGCACGGGCGCGACCAGGTGGAGGCCTCGTTGTTGAAGTTATCTTTACGTCGACGATCCACGACGCCTAGTTGCTCGTCGAGACCCGTGTGGTGAACTTCACCGAGATTCGGCGTGCCAAACACAACCTCTGTTACGGATCTCATTTCGTAACTTCGGGGCGACCCGTGTGCGTAACAAGCCGCGGGTTTGTCTCGTGGACTTATGATCCGATCGGGCACTCATCTCCACTCGGTCGATAGAAAGACTCAGAATAGGCTTGCCTCGTGTTCGAATTACAGCGAGTCCAATCTAAACATGAAGCGATGCTGCTTCAATTTGAATTAGAGAATCGGGCATACTTCGCCGAAACGATCAGCGATCGAGGCGACGACTTCTTCGAGAACTTCGATGAGCGGCATCTTGAGCTCTTGGCCGAGCAGGAGTCCGGGGTCTGTGCCTTTTACGTGCTCGTCGGCGACGACGAGACTGTCGCGGGTCGATTCAATCTGTACGATCTCGTCGATGGAACCGCGAACGTTGGATATCGCGTTGGTCAACGGGTTTCGGGTTGTGGAGTGGCCACGTCGGGATTGCGGAAGTTGTTTCAGATCGCCCGCGCGCAGCACGCGTTGCGAACGCTCAGAGCGACGACGAGCGACGACAATGCCGCATCGCAGCGAGTACTCGTCAAGGCAGGATTCGTTGCGATTGAAACGGCGGTTGTTGCAGGAGGGCGAGGCATGCGCTACGAACTCCATCTGGAAAGTTTTTGACGCTTGGCGGCTTGAGAAACCTCGTCCAATTGCGGTTCGAGAAGGAATGACGTGACTTGAAGCCGCGAACATCGAACTGACAATTGAAAATCTTGACAGGTGGGCCGCCCGGGTCTCGATCCCGGCACCTTGGGAGTTAGAGATTTTGATGATGCGGAGGACGATGAAGTCGGAGGTAATTGGCCCGTTCAGCGACCCATGATCGTCCTCAGAGAGCGACGTCGTCGAGCGATCGCTCGCGAATAATTTGTGTACTTGCATCAAACGTGGCGAATCGTACGGAGCGATCGATTATTCGACTGGGAACGACGTCGAAGCCGAGACCGGGCGCGATAGGCACCTTGACGTGCCCGTCGGACTCGACGATGTACGTAGGGTCAACCAGGTCATCGCTATAGAGCACCGACGCTGGTGACATGTCGGCGGGTTGACTGAAGCCCGGCAGGGAACATAACGCGAGGTTGGCGGAACGACCAATGCCCGATTCAAGCATGCCCCCACACCAAAGGGGGATACCACGTTCGACGCAGAGATCGTGAATCTCTAGTGAAGCCACCAAGCCGCCCACTCGTCCCGGCTTGACGTTGATATTGCGACAGGCGTCAATATCGAGCGCTCGTCGAGCGTCGGTGGGATTGCGTATGGACTCGTCGAGACAGATCGGTGTGTCGAGTTGCCGTTGAAGGACCGCTGACCCTTCCATGTCGTCGTAGCCGAGTGGCTGTTCGATACAGAGCAGTCCAAAGTCGTCGAGAGCGCGAAGCACGTCGACATCGTCGAGATCGTACGATGCGTTGGCGTCCACTTGGAGGAGAATCTCGTCGCCAAAGCTCTCACGCACCGCGCGAACCACCTCGATATCCCAACCGGGTCGAATCTTTAGCTTGATCCGTCGATAGCCCTCGTCGAGGCGAAGCGACACCTCTTCGAGTGTCTCGTCGAGTGTGTCAGCGATGCTCAAACTCTCGCCAACCGGCACACGGGTTAGCGTCCCACCGAGCAGCGCACTGATGGGCCGACGCTCGCGTGCTGAGTTCAACGCCCAGTAAGCCGCTTCGACACCAGCGCGCGCAAAGGTGTTGCCACGAATTGGTGCCATGGCGCGCGCTATATCGTGCGGATCGAAACTGTTCGACTGCAGGGCGAGGGGGAGCGCGTATTCGACAGTGACCGAGAACGTGGTTGAGGTTGTCTCACTCAGGTAGAAGGGGTGATCAAGCGCGGGCGCTTCGCCCCATCCCTCGAAACCCTCGTCATCAACGAGATGAATGAGGACGGTGTGACGCGATGAAGTCTCGCCGAACCCAGTGACGAACGTCTTGAGGAGCGGGAGCGCGACCTCGAAGACCGAGGCGTTCGCGATTCGTGGGCCGTGCTCAACCAAGATAGAGCGTTCTCGCCGTACGATCAAAGACGTCCAGACGAGCCTCCTCCACCCACGCCGGATCGGCGCCGGCATGGATCAGCACGTCGGTCGCCTGCGCCCAGGACTCGTGCAGGACGTGGCTCGCAAACCAGAACGACTCGGGTTGGTCGTGACCGTCAGTGCCGAACATGATCCGATCCGTGGGCACCAGTTCTAGTAGTTGAATCATTCGCGCGCTCACCTGTAACGGAGTGAAGATATTAAAGAGCGACACTTCGGCGTAGACGTTCGGCCTACTCAGTGCGAGAAACCCGAGCTCCTCGGTCCAGGGATACGCCCCGTGAATCAGCACAATCGGCGCGGCCGTGCCCTCGTGACTTCGAAGTATGTCTTCGAGCAACAGAGGATTCGATTCGCTGAGTCGTAACGACGAATCACCGAACCCCGTATGGATCTGGAAGGGATGTTGCGTCTGTGCCGCGACGCCCAGGGCCCGCTGGAAGGCCAGATCACGACAAGCTTTGCCACGTCGTCGAAGCGGCACTTCCTCGTTCAGTGACTCTTGGGCCTGGTCGACGGTGACGTTCGCCTGCACGGCTAGGCCCGTGCGATAGGCGAGAGCGGTTTTGAACCCGACACAACCCTGCGCCACGCACTCGCGACAGAATCGCTCCACTTCACTAACAATCGTTTCTGCGTCGCTGCCGATCGCCATCAATTCGTCGATGACGGGATCGATCCGGCCAATCCAGTGAACCGGACGATCGACGAGCTCAGCGAAGGTGTCCGCGACGTCACTCGTACGTTCGGCTCCGACGTCAAAGATGAACTCGTCGATGGCCGCGTCCGCAAGCAGTGCTCGCACGTAGGTGGGCCAGTTCGAACTGGCCTCCGCTCGAGCTTCGGAGAGCTGAGTCACGTTGCACTTCAAGTACGTCGCGAGGCGACGCGCCATGAGATGCGCGGACAGTCGTTTCGGCGCGGACGCTTCTCGACGCTGGTCCGCGTCAACACCTTCTTCAATAAAGAGGCCAATGGACGAGACGTCGAGCGGACCACCGCTGCGAGCGAAGGGATGGCCGTGATCGTCAATCATCTCAACCCCTTCTACTCATTCTTGCCTACGATCTTGTTCTGTCGCCAAATCTCGGTGTACGCCACGACGTCTAAATGCCTAACAGTTGTAATATAATATGCACGATTTCTGAGATAGAGAGAACTTATATCTTAAGATGACATGACACGTGGTTTGTTCGCGCTTTGACCAATTATTGCACTGCATCGTACTCCTCGTCAACAACGTACGTCGTGTCCTCAACGCGAGCTCGTCGCTTCATTCGAGTACTCGATCATCAGCTCGTCACGTAGGAGGAGATGTGCGCGTCTGTCAAGGCGCTCTGTCCGAACGGAGAGTCATCCGCGGACTTGACAATGCGAATGAAAACTTTATTGAGTTAGCGGCGTTCTTAGAGCGGCACAGACCATCATAAAGTTGACATCTGTAGGGCACGTCGCTATAGTTCGCGTTGTTTAGACACGCGCGAGAAGGAGCAGCATGGCAAGGAACTCACTTCGTGGGGTCGGGAAAGCGGGATTCGTACGCGAACACGGTCTCTACACCGAGAGTTACAGCCAGGCCGCCGCGAAGAGTCGCGAAGTCATAAAAGAGCACGATCTGCAAACCGTGCGAATGATCTGGGTCGACCAGCACGGCGTACCCCGCGTGAAATTCATGTCCAGCGAGGACTACCTCGCCTCACTCGAGAGTGGCATTGACTTTTCGGGTGCGCTCTTTAGCCTCGACTCGGGCAACTTCGTCTTTACCCAAGCCTTCGCCGAAGGTGGGGGCTTCGACATCCCCGAACTGAGTGGGTTCCCGGACCTCGTCCTCGTACCGGACCCCGCGACACTTCGAGTGCTTCCCTTCGCGAATCGTACCGGGTGGGTGCTCACCGACGCCTACTTCTCCAATGGCAAACCGGTGTCCATTGACTGTCGACGATTGCTGCGAAACCAAGTTGCCGCTGCCGCCGAGATGGGCTTCGACTACATCGCGGGACTCGAAGTCGAGTTCTACATCGTACGTCGAGACAGCCCGGGACGCATCGACTTCGCCGAGACCGGCTGGCCGTCGCCACCGCCCAAGGTCAGTGCCGTCGAGCAGGGTTATCAGTATTTGTCCGAGGTCCGATTGGCTGGACTCAATACGTTGCTCGAGACACTGCGCGACGCCTATCGAGCGGTGGGCCTGCCACTGCGTTCGATGGAAGACGAGTGGGGGCCTGGACAGATCGAGATCACCATGGACATCATGGAAGGTCTCGACCCGGCCGACGCGATGGTTCTCTTTCGTTCGGTAACCAAACAGCTCTGCCAAGACCAGGGTCTGCTCGCCTCGTTCATGGCTCGACCTTCGCTGCCCAACGCGTTTTCGAGTGGATGGCACTTGCACGAATCCCTGCGGTACCGAGAGAGCGGACTGAACGCCTTTACCAGTGACGACGAAAACTCTCTGTCGCTCGTCGGTCGCCAGTTCGTGGCGGGACTACTCGATCACGCCCTGCCGATGACGATTTTTAGCAACCCTACGATCAATGGCTACAAGCGACTGCGACCGTACTCTTTCGCCCCTGACCGAGTGGGCTGGGCAGAAGAGAATCGCGGCACGCTTATTCGTGTGCAAGGGCAACCCGGTGAAAAGGGAGCGCATATCGAAAACCGCATGGGCGAGCCCGCGGCGAACCCGTATCTCTATCTCGCGTCAAACCTCGCGGCTGGGCTGGACGGCATTCGTCGCCAACTCACGCCACCACCGCTGGGTGGCGCGGACCCCTACGCCGACGAAAACGCCGCGAAGCTACCCAAGAGTCTCTGGGAAGCGACTGACGCGCTCGAAAGTGACACGTTCTTTTCCGAACAGTTCGGTCCCGACTTTGTCAAGTTCCTCACGATGATGAAGCGGCACGAGGTTTCTCGTTTCCTCGGTGAGGTCACTGACTGGGAGATGCGCGAGTACTTCGAGTTCTATTGAGCATTGCTGCGGCAAAAGGCAATACCGCGAATCGGTAGTGTTCAATGAACACAGTGAACGCGTTGGATTACTCGCGCAGAGGGGACGATGACGATGGCATTTCCCAGTCTTGATGAGATGGATCTGAAGATCCTCGACCACCTCGCGAACGACGCCCGCCTTTCTCAGCGCGCGCTCGCTCGAGCCATCGGCATGTCGCCACCGGCGATCTCGGAACGAATCTCTCGACTCGAAGCGGCCGGGGTAATCAAGGGGTATCGCGCGATGGTGGATTGGAGCGCCTTGGGCCACGCGATGCTCGTGGACATCAGTGTGCTGTCCGAACGAAGCGCCGACCAGCGCGAAGTTGCGCAGTGGCTCCTTCGGATTCCTGAAGTCGAGAGTGTCGACGTCATCACAGGACCGCTCGATTTGCGAGTTCGCTTGCGTGTGCGTCATCCCGATCACTTGCGCGACATCTTCTTCAACCAACTCCTCGCGGCACCCGGCGTGCAGCACACCGACACGTCCATCGTGATGGCGACGGTGGAGCCGGAGAATTTCACGAGCAACATTCTCCAGTCGCTCCTTCGCGATCTAGGCGCCGAAGAGTGATACTGCGTGTTGCAGCGGCTCGCGTCAATCGTTAGGAGAGAGCGTGGCGTCCATTAGTCATTTCCCAGTGCCGAATCTCGAAGACCTCGACGATGACGTGCGTGAGCAAATTCTGGCCGCTCGCGAACGCATGGGATTCATCCCCAACGTGTACCTGGCGCTCGCGCACAGGCCTGAAGAGTTTCGAGCGTTCTTTGCGTACCGCAACGCGGTCATGGAACGCGAGGGCGGTCTCAGTAAAGTGGAGCGCGAGATGATCGTGGTGGCGACGAGTGTCACGGTGAACTGCACGTACTGTGTCGTCTCGCACGGTGCCATGCTGCGCCTACGCTCCGGAGAACCCGTACTCGCCGACAAGATCGCCATTGACTATCGTCACGCGCCACTCAGTGCTCGCCAACGAGGCATGCTTGACTACGCGGTCAAACTCTCGCGTCGACCTCAAGAGGTTGGCGAGGTCGACCGTCAAGCGCTCATCGATCTCGGATTCGAACGTGAAGACATTTGGGATATCTCGTCGGTCGTGGCGTTCTTCGCCCTTTCGAATCGGATGGTCCACGCCTTGGGCCTGGTACCCAATGACGAATTCTTTGAGTTTGCCCGATCGAAGTCCGTTACCTAGAAATCCGAATTGAGCGCAGCGTTACGTGTCGCGTCCTGGATGGTTCGCTCGCGTCACGTGAGTGGTGACAGCGCCTTTGCCAGGAGTAGCTCGACTAAGTAAGAGACCGCCGCCCCGAGGACGGCGGTCTCTCCTACGACGCTGGTGTCTCTATGTGGGGGTCGACGTAGACGATCTCGGAGCGTCGAATTCTCCACCCACGTCGCCGCCCTCTTCACCGAGGATGGAACCAATGCGGTCAATAGCGTCGTGGCGACGAGCCGAGAGGTACCAGAGGACCCCAAGACCCAAGAGGAACCAGATGATCGCGACGTACGCCGCGGAGTCGATGGGCGCGGGCGGCAGGGGGATGACTGACCCGTACCAGGCGGCGGCGAAGATGATAGCACCGACCAACGGAATGAGACCGTGGATGAATGGGTTGAAACGGCGACTCGTGCGCTTGAAGAAAGCGATGCCACCGAGGCACAGAGCGATGTACACCACGACAATGGCCAGCGTGCCGATTGTGGCCATGAGGTCGTAGACCGTCCACGCACCTCCACCGAGCGCCGCCGAACCGAATCCGAAGCCGACGATGATGGCGACGATCGTCGAAAGGCCAGCCACTGTGGCGGTCGCGTTGAAGGGCGCGCGCGACCAGGAGTTCGTGTGGCTGAACCACTTGGGCAAAACACCCTCTCGAGCCATGGCGAAGATCGTGCGGCTTGACGCCGTCGCGCAGGCCACGCAGACTATGAACGCTGAGAATAGTGCCCCAACGTCAACCATGGTGCCAAAGGCGTGACTCACGTAGCGGGTCGCCACGCCGGCGAAGCCGTTGCTGATCCACGCTGCCGGGTTGTGCTGCATGGCGTTCACGCCGTAGCCCACGGCCATGACGTACGTCGTCCATACGTAGAAGAGGATCGCGAAGATCACCGCCACCAAAACGGCGATCGGAATCGCCCGTCGGGGATTGGCTGTTTCCTCACCAAAGTCGGCCGCCGTTTCAAAGCCAATGAACGACGTCACACCCAAGATCAATCCGTAGAAGACACCGTGAAAACCACCACTCGCCGTGTGGCTAAACGTAAAGGGTGCCAACGAGAGGCCGTGGGCGCCACCCTTCGCCGTCACGATGATGTCGATGATGACGAAGAGGAGCACGGTGACAATGCCGACCAGCAGCTGGATCTTCGTGGTGAATTTGATGCGGATGATGGAGAGCACGAGTAACAGAGCCATGCCGATGAGGAAGAACCAGAACCACGAGTTCCCACTGACGTTAAAAAGTTGAGCGGCAAGTCCTCCCACGCCCGCCATTGTCATAGGCACGAAACACGCCATACCAAAGGCGTAGAGCCAACCAGCCATGAATCCCGAATGCTTACCGAGACTGCGACTCGCGTAGGTGTAGGCGTAGCCGGCCGACGCCAAGCGTCGAGTAAAGCCAATGACGACGAAGGCGAGTGAAAGGCACGCGATGCCACCCAGCAGAAAGGCGAGTGGCGTCGAACCGCCGGCCACCGCGGCGACGCCGCCCGTGTTGAGCTGCATGGCCATTGCTGGTGACAACACGGCCACACTGATGGCAATGGCGTCCACGGTACTCAATGTTCCTCTAGCCAGCTGACCCTGTTCTAGGTCGGTAATAACTGCCGGGCCCGCCGCGCTTATCGACGTATGTTTGGCGCCACTTTCAGTATCCACGTGAATCCCCCCGGTTCTCCAGCCTCACTGGACTTATGTATCTTTGCCCTCTACTTGCGGTGTGTTATCAACTGAGGATCCCACAGTCTGTTCCTCAGTTGAGAGGAGAATAACAGTGTGAACTGCCATATGTCAAGCGTTGGGGGGTTTAAAGTCGCGTGTGAGCACGGGCTGACTTGAAAGAGTTTCAACTGTGCCGGTCCCGCCTGGATACGTCACGAACCTTGTTGTGGTGATGGCGTCAGCGGCTGCCGGCAATCTCTCTTGATCCGAGCGACGTCGTCATCGTCGTGGCGCTAAGGATGTCAATGGTGGTGAGTGTGTGATTGGCGAGCATTTCCCAACCTTCGTCGTCGGACTGGGGAAATCCCGACGACGCCACGACCACGCTGTCGGGGGTCCGTCGCATGCGAAGTTGGTAGTACGGTGCTCCGTCGGGTTCCATAGCCGGGCCGGGTGACTGGGAGGGGTCGTGGCTGTTGACGACGTACAGGGCGTCGGGCGTTAGAAACATGGCGTTGAGACTGCTGGTTTGGTAACCGCGCGTAATTTTCGTGACGACGTCGTTGATCGCGTCGCTGATCCCCAGGCCGCTTTCCACTTCGGCCATGACCGCAAAGAAATAGCGTTCACTGTCGGTGGTGCCGATCATGCGATCACGCCAGCGTGGCGTGATCAGATCGTCTAAGCGCTCGTGAGGAAGAATTGATCCGTTGTGAGCGAAGGCCACAGATTCGTAGACGAAGGGATGCGTGTTGCGCATCTCGACGGTCAGTCCCGGGCTCGCTTTGCGAAAGTGGACGACGCACCCGCGGTAGCGATCGTCGGCGATCTCGTCCAAGAGCGCGTCGCTGAAGGCGGGAGAGGTTGAACGCTGTACGTGGGGGAGCGAACCGGGACGTGCGACTCCGGCGAGACCCCATCCATCGTTGTGAAGTCGCGAGAGGTCGGTGAACTTAGCGAAACCTGGCTCGCCAAGGACTTCATTCAACGTGTGTGCCGAGGTGGTGGCCCAGCAAAGGAGTCGGCACATCAGACGTATTTTCCCATCCCGCCCGCAATATCAATGCTGGCGCCCGTGATATAACTTGCTCGATTGCTCGCGAGGAAGGCAACCATTCCTGACGTCTCTTCGACGGTACCAAATCGACCGAGGGGCACTTCGTCAGCCGCGCGAGTGGCGAAGAATTCTTCGGTGGAAAGTTCTGGCGCCTGTAGTTGGTGGATGTTCGTCCACTGCGGTGTCACCACGTAGCCAATGTTGACACTGTTGACGAGAATTCCTTCGGGACCCAACTCGAGCGCGAGCACCTTGTTGAGATTAAGACACGCCGCTCGACAGACCGTCGTGGCAAAGAATTTCGGGTCGGGATAGCGCGCGTAAACGGCGTTGACGTTGATGACTCGTGGGGCTGCACTCTTTCGTAGATGCACCAATGCCGCACGAGTACAGCGAATCTGCGAGAAAAGCTTCACGTCGAGGTCGCCCTGCCACGCTTCGTCGGTGAGCGTGGCGAAGCCTCCCGGGTGCGCTGCGCCCGCGTTGTTCACCAGAATGTCAATGCCCCCGAGGGCGTTCGCGGCGTTGGCGATGAAATCCGACACCTGTTCGGCGTCGGTGACGTCGACACATTGTGAGTACACCGTGCCGCCCAGTCCTCGAAGCTCCTGTGCGGCGTTTTCGAGCTCGTCAGCGGTGCGTGCACAGATCGCCACGCTCACGCCTTCACTTGCTAGTTCACGTGCCACGGCGAGTCCAATTCCTTTCGAGCCGCCCGTCACTACGGCGCGACGACCCTTTAAGCCGAGATCCACGTCACGCGTTCCGGTCTTCGTGTTTGATTTGAGCAGCGGCGTGCTCGAGCAAGCTCTTTCGCGGTGGATTAAAGACGTCGACCTCGAGACAGGTGGTCTCCCTCGTCCAGGCACCGTGTGGAACCCACGCGGGCACGACCGCCACGTCGCCGGGTCGGAGGGTTCGCACGTCGCCGTCGAGGTCAAACTCGAATTCACCTTCGAGGACGATGACGATCTGTTCTTCTTCGTGCGAGTGTCGGGGTGCTTCGGTGTTAGGAGTGAAGTGTACGAAGTTGACCATGGTCCGTTCGCCGAGCACCGGTCGGAATTCGAGCCCGGCGACGAATTCAATGGGACTGACGTCTTCAACGGTGACGAAGCGTCCCTTGGCCGTTGGTGTGCCGGCGAGGTCGGTATTGAAGTGTTCGTTGCTACTCATTGGATCTCCTTGGTTAGCGGTTGGAAAGTTGCGGCGAGAGCAGTGTGGCCAGACGCTGAATACCTTCGTCAATTTGTCGTTCGTTAACGCAGCTAAACGATAAGCGCATCTGGTTGTTCTTGATGCCTTCAGGGTCGAAGGGCTGACCCGGAACGTAGGTGACGCCCGCACTCGCAGCGCGTGGCGCGAGTGCGGTGGTGTCGGTACCTCGTGGCGCACTGAGCCAGGTGAAAAATCCACCGTCGGGACGCGTCCAGGTCACTCCGTCGGGCATCGTCGCCTCCAGGGCCGCCAACATCGCGAGACTTCTCACTTCGTAGAACTTCCGAGCCTTCGGTAACCATCGGTCCATGTAGCCGCCACGCAGATACTCTTCGACGAGACATTGGCCGAGGGCGCCTGAGCACTGGTCGTTGTTCTGCTTCGCGCTCACCATGGCGCCGATCACCGGGGTTGGTCCCGAAGCCCAGCCGAGTCGCACGCCGGGAAAGAAGATCTTGGAGAAGGTGCCAACCTGTAGCACCACATCCGGCGCTAAGGACTGAAGTGTCGCGGGACGATGCACCGTGAAGTTCAGTTCTCGATACGCCACGTCTTCAATCACGAGTACGCCGTAGGGACGACAGAGATCCACGAGTGCCTGCCGGCGCTCGCTCGACAGGCTGAGCCCGGTGGGATTCTGATGGTCGGGGATGCAGTAGAGAAGTTTCGGCCGTCCACCGCTCTCGAACAGTTCAGCGAGCGCTTCGACGTTCAGTCCCTCGTCGTCGACAGCAACGCCCACGACGTTGGCCTGATAGCCAGTGAACGTCATGATCGCTCCCAGGTACGTCGGCGCTTCGACGATCACCGTGTCACCCGGGTCGAGGTAGCTCTTGGCCAACAATCCAAGTGCGTCCATCCCGCCACTCGTGATCATCAACCCCTCGACCGGTGAGCTCGGGTCACCGCGGCCGCCCAACCATTCGGCGACGGCCTCACGAACACTGGTGAGTCCCTTTGTCGGGGTGTACTGCATGGCGCGTGCACTGTTTTCGGCGAGGACTCGTGACGTCAGTTCATTAATGACCTGTGAGGGGAAGATATCGGGGTTCGGGAAACCGCCGGAGAACGTAATCGCGTCCGACAGTTCGGTCTGGGACATGATCGCGGCGATCGCTCCATTTTCAGATTCGCGAGAGCGCTGGGCGAGAGCGTTACTCCAGTCAATCATCGATTTATTGGTGTGCACCATGACAGTATGGTTCTCGCCCCGCTTACCTTAGGCGGTGCATCCAGCCGTGTGTGTCGACGGTAGTGCCCTGTTGAATACTGAGTAACGCCTCTCGCAGCGTCATCGTGAGGTCCCCAGGGTTGCCGTCGCCAATCTTGTACGAACCTCCCTCGTGCACGACCTCGCCGACGGGGGTAATGACCGCCGCGGTGCCGCAGGCGAACACTTCTTTCAACGTGCCGTCAGTGGCGCTCTGCTCCCATTCGTCGATGCTGATCAGACGTTCTTCAACCTCCAGTCCCATGTCGGCGCCGAGCGTCAAGATGGAGTCGCGAGTCACGCCGGGAAGCAGCGTGCCAGTCAGGGTGGGCGTTACGAGGCGATGATCAAAGATGAAGAAGAGGTTCATCCCACCCATCTCTTCGACGTAGCGTCGCGTAACTGAATCGAGCCAGACCACTTGATCGCAGCCATGTTCGAAGCCGTGCTGTTGAGCCAGCATGGCGGCGGCGTAGTTGCCCGCACACTTGGCTTCGCCGGTGCCGCCTACCATGGCGCGCGAATACTCCGTGCTGATCCACACGCGAACGGGGTGCACGCCGCCGGCGAAGTAGTCCTTCACTGGCGAAGCTATCAACACGTAGAGAAACGTCTTCGAGGGATTCGTCAGCAGGCCGACGTCCGAGGCGATCTCGAGGGGACGAAAGTACAGACTCTCTCCCGGTCGAGTCGGCACGTACTCATGATCCACACCGACGAGCAGGGCGAGCGAGTCGAGAAAGTGCTTTTCGGGCAGTTCGGCCATGGCGAGTCGGCGCGCGGATCGGGCGAAGCGCCCCGCGTTCTGTTCGGGACGAAAGGCGCAAATGGAGTTATCGGGTTGGCGGTAGGCTTTTAGACCCTCGAAGATAGCTTGGCCGTAGTGCAGTACTGCCGACGACGGCTCCAGTTGGAGTGGTTGATAGGCCTCGAGCGCCAGTTCGCTCCAGCCGTTCTTGGGTTCGTAGTGTGCGGTGACCATATGGTCGGTGAACACGCTGCCCCAGGGCGCGGAGACTTGGTCCTCTTCAGTCTTCGACATGCCGGAAGATTACTATAGTGGGGGGTCATTTGCAATGTGAAACGGGATCATACATGGCAGTCGATAGGGAGAGTTCTTAGAAAGATTATAAGTGCTCGCTTTATCCCTAATGGATGCATCCGATCTCATCAGAGACTTCGGGCGCCACACGGGCACGTTTAGTGGTCGCTACGACGCATAAAGCAAAAGCATTAAGTGCGCGGGAGATTTTCTCCGCGTTGCGCACCTAGGCCCTGGCGGGCTGGGGCGACCTACTGCACGGAACGCTGAGATCACGGGCGTTACCGCGCCGTCCGTCATCTCCGAGTTGCTAAGCGAAATGACCTGGCGCGTGCATCGATGACGTCGAGGACTACACGAGCAGTTCGTGTCACGACGTCGCTGGCCCTTGCACAATGCGAAGAGGTACTACTTGAGTTCAATCTCAATGAATCGGAGCTCGACGTTTTCAGTGTTGATGACGTTGTGAGCGGTGCCTTTGGTACCGGTATATGACACGCCAGTGACTAATTGATTCTCCTTTGTCCCCGTCGCTCCTTCAATTCGCATGACTCCGCTGGCAAGTGGCACGGTCACGTAGTCATAAGGGTGTACGTGATGTTCGGTTTCTTCGCCCGGAGCAAATATCCACTCTTTCACGATCACTCGGTCATTTTCAATCTGGAGGTTGGCGGTTGCCTTCATAGTTCGACCTTTGATTTGCAGGGAGATGTCGACAGCGTAGTTTGTGTTCGGCATAAATGCGAAGCGGGAAACGAGGCCCGAATCTAAGAGGGAGCTCGCATAATAAGGATTGGGAACGTGCACCGATGTTCGAATCCGAGGTGCTCGTACAAGGCGATCGCGTGTGTGTTCGTTGCGGCGGCGTGGAGCATGGGCACTTTGCCAATGGCCGTGATCATTTCCATCTGAGCCCGGACGAGGGCGCGGCCCAGCCCTTTTCCAACAAACTGCGCATCGGTGCACACCGCGCTGATCTCTACATGGTCAGCGGTCTGAGCACGCTGTCCGGCCATGGCGATCAAGCGCCCGTCAAATCGAACGCCCAAGTACACGCCGAGCTCCCACGTCCGTCTCGCAAATGGACCCGGCTTCGTTCGCGACGTCAATTCCAACATGTCGTCGACATCGCTGAGCCCAAGTGTGACAATTCGCGGATCGGTTGATCGCGAGAGCGGTGCGGTGGGACCAATCATTTGAACGCAGTCGAACATGTCAACCACTTCCCAGCGTTCTGGGGGCGTGGCGTCGCGACGAACGAGTACTGCAACGTGGCCCGGCCCGACTACCTCCCTCAGGGACGCGTAGTCTTCTGCTCGAGGTTCGTCGGGCACTGCGCCAAAAGTTGCGACGTTCTCGAGATACCGTCGCGCCCGACCATCGCCCTCTGAAAAGTCGCGCTGGGGACCATTGAGGGCGTGCCACATCATGTTGTCGAGAAATTCCATGTCCCACCCTATTTAACCCAAGACATACGAACGCTCAAGTGGCGCCGTCTCGCGAGACTTATATCGCGAATCACTGCCGAGCGACGAGTCCACTCCATTGATCACGTCTTCACCGTCTTCTTGAGAATCTCGGTTTGTCACAACGATGATGCAAGATGTTGCAATGTCCGCTCACTGGTATCTGATGACGTGTCGCTGCTTGCGAAGGTGCGGTTACGTGGAATGCTGGAACTGATGGGCCCTGAATCTCGACCGACTGACGAGATGGATTTGGAAGATCAACCCAGTGATCCGGGGATTTCCTGGACGCGGCTTTCCGGACCGGCGGCACTTGGTCGGTCCGTGCTGCTCGCGCCCGGGGTTGATGCTCCAACCCCCTGGGCAAACTACGAACGAATCTCGCTGAACGACGCCTCCATCGCCATCCCAGCGACACTTCGCGTCGTGCGTCACAACTTCCTCACCCGTTCGCCGGTCGTCTACGAGATCGATCCCACGATGCAGGAGCCGTGGGAGGGAACGGATCAACGCGAAGTCTGGGACGTTGAGCCCAACACGGATCTGGCCGCGGAGGCGACGTGGCGTCTTGCTTGCTCCAACGCTGTGGATGCCCGTGACGTGTCGCACCCAACGTGGCCGCTCGCTGCGATGGCCATGAAGACTGGCGCGAGTCCGGCGACAGGGCGTGACGCCGATGTGGTTCTCCCCGATGGTACTTCCGTCTGGTGCGATGGCGGTCCCCTGCAACTGTGGGAAGTCGGGGACCCACGGCTCGGGGGAGCGGCGGTGGTGCCCCGCGCCGCACTCACGAGGGGCCTCCTCACGCCGATCGTGACGTCTGCTCTCGCCGCCGCGCTGGCGCCCGACCAGTTGCTCGCGGTAGCGGATCCTTCCCCGCGTGCGCGCATCATCGCGCCAGCCGGGTCGGGCAAGACCAGGGTGCTGACCGAGCGAGCCCGACACGTGCTGGACTCCGGCGTGCCGGTCGACTCGCTGCTCCTAGTGGCTTTCAACAAGCGGGCCCAGCAGGAGATGCGCGAGCGCACGTCCGATCATCCGCGCCTGCAAATCCAGACGCTGAACGCGTTGGCGCTGTCGGTCCTCAACGGGACTAACGGGTTCGTGAGCCGCGGGACCAGATTGCAGACGATCAATGAACGCGACGTTCGCGCCATCCTCTCCGACTCCGAATACGTCAAGTACCCGCGCAAGACCAATACCGATCCGGCGGCGTCGTGGATCGACGCGCTCACCGAAGTCCGGCTCGGTCTGCGCTCGCCGCAGTCGGTGGAAGACGCGTATCGCGGCGACCTCGAGGGCTTCGCGGCGTTCTTCCCCCACTACCGCCAATATCTCGCGGAGCACAATCAGGTCGACTTCGACGAACAGATCTATTTGGCAATCGAAGTGCTGCTTCGCGATCCCCGGGTACGGCTCGCCGCCGAGCAGCGCGCCGAGGTATTGCTTGTCGACGAGTACCAGGACCTCACGCCCGCCCACATGCTGCTCCTGCGGCTTCTGGCGGGGCCGTCGCTGTCGATCTTCGGGGTCGGCGACGATGACCAGACCATCTACGGTTTTTCCGGCGCGACGCCCGAGTGGCTCGTGCGCTTCGAGGACCACGTTCCCGAAGCCGTTCATCACGCGCTGGAGATCAACTACCGCTGCCCGGCGCCGGTGATTACGGCCGCCTTCAATCTGCTGTCGCGCAACGCGGTGCGCGTGCGCAAGGAGATCCGCCCCGGCCCGAACAACGTGCGCTCGGCGGATTCCTTCGCTGTCGCGAAAGTCGATGATCAGGTCCAGCACGTGACTAACCACGTGCGACTGCTCCTCGACGCCGGCACAACGCCCTCGGAGATCGCGGTGCTCTCGCGAGTGAACGCGCTCCTGGTCCCGGTGCAGGTTGCTCTTCTGGAGGCCGGCTTCCCAGTCAACCTCCGTGACGGAGGTGATTTTCTCAAGAGCTCGGGAGTGGAGTCGGCGCTCGCGTGGTTGCGTCTCGCGGTGCGACCCGACCGGATGAACGGCGCCGACATCATGTTGGCGGTACGCCGGCCGGGCCGAGGTATCTCGCCTCGGGCGCGCGGGTGGATGGGTGAACAGGCCACCGTCGAAGGACTCACGCGTCTCGCCGGACGGATGGACGAGTCCACCTCGGTGAAGATCACCAAGTTCGTCCACGATCTTGAACGCGTCACCAGGTTCGCCGAACGCGCCACGACACCGGCATTAATCGAGTTCATCCGAACAGAGATTGGCCTCGATCGAGCTCTGGCGACGCTTGACGCCTCGCACCAAGGTCGTAACAGTGCCTCGAACTCCGACGGCCTTCGAAGCCTGATCGCCCTGGGGCGCTTGCACGCTGACCTCACGACTTTTGACGACTGGCTCGGGAGGTTGCTTAACACGCCGCCGGACGAGAACGGCGTGGTGATTGCGACCGTTCACAAGGTCAAGGGCCTCGAGTGGCCCCACGTCATTGTCTACGACGCCAGTTCCACGGTCTTCCCGCATCGGCTCAGCACTGACATCGAGGAGGAGCGCCGGGTCTTTCACGTCGCCATCACCCGCTGCACCACGTCGCTGGTGATCACCGCAGACGCCGAGTCGCCGTCAATCTTCTTGAAGGAGCTGACTGCTCCGGCCGACCTTCCTCCTTCGATCAGGGACGAGGAAGCCGAATCAGTTTCGAGCCAACGTCCCGTCACGAATGATCCGGTCGCGGCCGAAGTCGGACTGCGGTTCACGTGGGGTGGCTATGACTGCGTGGTCCGCGCCGTGGATGTAAGCAGTGCCTTGGTGTCCGCAGGCGGAGCCCGGATTACCTTGCCCTTCGGATCAAGAGTGCACGTCAACGGGCGCCCCCGATCGCTCAGCCTCCAGTCGTCAACGAAGGCACGTCGCACTCCTGGACCGATCTCGGAAGCCAACGCCAGTCTCTACAACATCCTGAAGGCTTGGCGACTGGAGCAGGCGAGGGCGGACAAGCTTCCGGCGTATGTGGTCTTCACCGATCGGACGCTAGAGGAACTCTCCAGCGTGCGTCCCTGCACGGTTGCTGAACTACTAGCCATCAGCGGAATTGGTCCTGCGAAGGTTGATCGATTCGGTGACCAGATTCTCGCGATGATCGAGCAGACCGAAGGCGGATAAGGTCGCGCTGGCGAATCGAGAAACCGCTCTCCTAGGGAGTTCAATGAGATCACCGAGAACGTCAACGTCAGAATCGGCAGGTGCTGTGATACACGTGCGGAGGGTATTGCGCTCTGAATCGGCCCGGGTTTCCCGGAGGCTCCAACTTTCCCGGCGCGATTCATCCACCACCTGGGCCACAACGTCTACAAGTTCCACGCGGCCACAGCCCGATGAGGGATCGAGCGGGACGCGC